>LIDZ01014373.1_pt3 | contig 66457 bp, 60 predicted proteins | sample 644651 | NCBI WGS metagenome assembly LIDZ01 (sample SAMN03856242, study PRJNA289617) | food metagenome | isolation source: wine grapes on drying loft during traditional withering process | host: Vitis vinifera cv. Corvina | place: Italy: Gargagnago di S. Ambrogio di Valpolicella | collected 2014-01 | reverse complement strand
AAGTGGAGTATGCGCGAAAAACATGGCTCGGCTGGAAGTGGGGGTGGGGCGGGGGATACGGCATCGGTGAATCTCTACAAACTAAGGCTGCGTTAAATTACATGAGCATACCCGGAGTAGAAGGGGTCTCAACACCTTTCCCGATAGTGTTCGGGGATGTGCTTAATCCATCGATTAACAAAGTAACCGTCGAGACCAAAGGTAAAGACACAGGGAACTATGAAGCAAAGTTGACTGAACTGAACATTGAGAACAGGATCTGGTTCGTCTTGCTCCCCTCCGCAGATTATACTTCTTTTGAGATCAAGGGATTTAATGCAGAAGGGAAACTTATAGCTAATAAAACAATAAGTGATCTGCGAGACAGTGGCTCGATAGATCTTAGTGATTAAAGGAGTCTCCGGCAATGAAGAAAATCTCAATGATCCTCTTTTTCATCTGCTTTATTGTAACAGCTTGCAACTCAGATACAGTCGATTCAACTCGCTACACAGGCAAAAGTCTAGTGATTGGCGTTATCGGAGAGGCTCCTAACGTAAAAGAAGAAAATGTGGACTTCCAACAAATAACGTTTAAGCAACTAGAGGATCTGTCACCTGATTATGATGCCATTTTCATTATGAAGGAGCATTTAAGTGAGGCTGCAACTCAAAAATACGCAAAAGTATATAAAAATGCAGGGATTCCTTTTTTCTTTATAGAGTCTACGAAATCATATCTCCCTTTTATAAACGAAGAACTGTCTTATGATGACGCTCCAGATCTTTCATCAGATACCTATGCCACAGGCTACTATCAATCGGGTAAGGAATTTCAATATTGGGGTTATGGGTTATACAACGAGAAAGTGAATGAATCCAGTACTGCAGATGTCTATACACGAATTTTTACAACGATGGGGTCTTTGGAAGTAACTATGAAGTAGTACTCTTTCAATTAACTATAAGGATGTGATTTGGTGAGTTATGATCTTCATATTACAAAGGCCGACCATTGGTTACTTAGTGAAAGCAATCCTGTAACAGAAGATGATTTAAATAAAGTCGCTGATCTTTTAGCTGTATATGAGGAGATACCTTTTGTATTTCAAACAGGTAGGGTTACTCTATGTGGCGCTGACAAAATAGCAATAGGTCTTATGATTGAAATAGCAACTAGAATAAACGCCCGAGTTCAAGGTGACGATGGCGAATTCTACGATAATATGGGTAAGTCATTCCCCCCTCCTCCTGACCTACATATAGCTTCGGTAATAAATAATATATCTAACTATCCATTGCCGGATAATCAGCAAAATTTCATTAAGAATCTTGGGGTCGGCGATGAAATTGAACACCCTGAATACGGTAGAGGAAAAATCTGTGGAATAACAGGTGAAGGAATAGATACAGAATTCAAGGTTACATTTAGGAATGGGGAAATACCCAAACGACTCTTGGCTTACTTTGCACCAATCAAACCTTGTTGATATAATTTCATATTGTTAAGGAGGTTAAAGCATGCTTTACGTGGTTAGACACGGCCAAACCGATTTGAACAAAGAAGGAAGACTTCAAGGAAGACTCGGTTTGCCCTTAAATGAATATGGTATCCAGCAAGCGGAACGTTTAAGAGATCGTCTAAAAAACATAAACTTCGATTATGTTTTTTCCTCTCCACAGGAAAGAGCTATTCAAACAGCGGAGATCGCCACGGGCGCAAGCGCATTAATTGATCCGAGACTGGATGTTTTTGATTTAGGTGAAGCTGACAGATTATTAAAAGGTGAAGTCAAACTAGTCGGAGTCGTTCCTGATTCTAGAATTTATAAAGGTGTTGAAGAAATCCCTAACTTTATGAATAGAGTGTTTGCATTTATGCACAACCTTGAACGTGAATATGGATCTAGAAAAGTGAATATTTTAGTATCTGGACACAGTTGTACAACGGGGTGTATTGGGGCTTATTTTGAAGGGATCCCTGAAGATCGGAATATTCTAAGATTCTCCTGCGATAATGGACAATATAAAGAATATATGTTCCAATCAACTTAGATTCACGAGATACTTGCTTAAACACACACTAAAAAAAGAATGAGGGATACTATGAATGAGTTCGTGTTCAAACAACTGGAGTTTATACGTCAGCTAACAATCAAGGCTGTGGAGGAAATATCAGAAAGCACTCTAGATATCATTCCAGCAGGTTTTAATAACAATTTGCGTTGGAATTTGGGGCATATATACGTAGTTCAAGAGAAGTTTGCCTTTCATTTTGCGGGTGAGCCTAGTGTATTACCTGAGAACTTCACTCGATTATTTGCTAGTGGTACTAAACCCGCCGATTGGAACGAGGAAACTCCAACACTTGAGGTATTACTTGCGATGCTTGCAGAGCAACCCAAACGTATTCAGGAAACTTTACATCATCGCTTAGAGGAAACCGTGAACAATCCATTAACAACAGGCAGCGGTTTAACTTTGAGTACGATAGGAGAATTCTTAAGCTATACTCTCTATCACGAGGGAATGCATATTAATACGATAAAACTACTAAAACGATTCGCAGGTTAATGCCCCTCCTCCCGTAAAGTCGACCCTCTCGCGACTATTATAATTAGCGTGAATTTGTGCCTCTAATTCGGCCGATTTCACGCTTTTTAAGCATTTACATGACATTAGTGCCGTTAATTCTACCTATTTTGGACGAATACTCTCTTCCCCTCCGATTTAGAGGCATAAATGTCAGTTAAATCACTCTCATCGCTTTAATTCTCATTTCCGATAATCCTTCGGCGTAGTGCCGGTAACCTGCTTAAAGATACGACTGAAATAGAATTGATCCGGGTAGCCAACCCGTTCCCCCACTTCCTTGACCGACAGGCTCCGCTGATGGGTGAGCAGATATTGGGCCTCGCTGATGCGCAGTGACATGAGATGCTTGGAGGGCGGGTCACCTGTGTGTTTGATGAATATTTTACTGAGGTAGGATGCGTTGAAATTGAATTGTTTGGCGATTCTTTCCATGCTCAGCTCCTGATCAAAATGATCGCGCATATAACGCTGCACCCTCGCTACAATTTCTTCTCCTGGCATACCCGGCAGAAGGACATCCTCCAGATTAGGCTGCAGGCCCGATCTCTCCTGTTCGATTTCATCATGAACGGCTGACAGCACCCGCCGGAGTTCATGCTCCGAAATAGGCTTAAGCAAATAATCGTTGACGTTATATTTCAGCGCCTGCTTGGCATATTCAAATTCCGCATAACCACTTGTTATGATAGAACGGATACGCGGATATTTCAGGAAAATCGTCTTAATCAGCTCCATGCCATCCATGACCGGCATCCGGATATCCGTAATCAGCAAATCCGGCTGCTCCTTACGGATGAATTCCAGCGCCTCCTTCCCATCCTGAGCGGCAGCAATAACTTTGATCGTGCTGTCCAGACTCTCTATCTTCCTGACCATATTGTTGCGGATGAGTTCCTCATCTTCAGCTACAATGACCTTAATCTCCTTCATGCTGTCCACCTCTTCCCTAGATGCTTCCTCCGATAGTTACAGCTGCTCCACCCGTCGAAAGATTATTAATACTAAACTGCGCCCCATCTCCATAAGTGAGCTTTAGGCGGATGTAAATATTCAGCAGGCCCATGCCATCCAGCTGCAAGGCTGGAATGTTATGATTATTATCCATTTCTGCAATTCGAGAATGAAGCCGCTGGAGGCTGTCTGCCGAGAATCCCGGACCATTGTCGGATACCGTTACACTCCAGCTATTACCAAACAACTGGCCTGTAATTTGGATGTCCCAAGGCGGCTCATACTGGGTGGCGAATTTAAGCGCATTCTCCACCAGTGGCTGGACGATTAGCTTGGGAATCTTAAGATCAAACATTTCTTCATCCACATCGAAGGAATACTGGAGCTTCCGGCCATGGCGGATACTGTTGATTTCCAGATACTTGTCAGTATGCGATAGCTCGGTCTGCAGATTAACAGAGGACTGGTCAGACGAGAAGTAGCGCAAGAAATCCGACATGTTTTCGGTCATTGCAATAATTTGCTGATTCATATTCTCCTCGGCCATGACATGGATAGTGGCAAGTGTGTTGTAGAGAAAATGCGGATTCATCTGAGATTGCAGTGCCACAAGCTTCGCCTGCATTTCCTGAGACTGGGCGAGCAGAGAGGTTTCCATAGACTCCTTCAGACGTTCGCTCATTCTTAAGAAAGACCAGTGCAGCTGATCCAACTCATTTAAGCCGCTATTCAACTCCATGGCGGGAGATCTTCCGGAGCCCAGATTGTCCGGCCGAATGCTGCGGATCGTACGGTGAATTTTCAGGATAGGCTGAGTTATTTTTTTGGCCGCAACAAAAGAGAGCAGAATTGCAAACAACAGCAGGAAGATCGCCAGCAGCATTATTTTTTGCGTAAAGGAATTAAGTGGAATAAAAAGTTTGTCCTCTGTCACAATAATGACCGTGTTCCAGCCGGTATAATCGGAATGCTGGAAAGAGAGCAGCGCTTTCTCGCTGGTTAAGGGATCAACATAAAAGGAATGACCTTCCCCTTTGGCCTGGAATTGCTTGGAAAGATTCATTTCATACTCATATTGCGTGGCGGCGGCGTTCAGTGGGAAGATGATGTTGCCTGATTGATCGTACACTAGAATGCGTTCCTGATAAGTACTGCGCTGAGTATAGTTAATAATGCTCTTCAGGATCAGATTATAATATTGCTTCACTTCGACAATGCCCATCGGTGAGTTATAGGTATCCAGAAACAGCCGGAACATCGAGATCGTATACTGGGGATCTTTTATCGAAATATATTTGGAAATTGATTTATCCAGTATCGGCCCTTGTATATACTTACCTCCGTCCAGTGCCACAACAGGTTTATACCAGGGCTTCTCTCCAGGAACGTAAGCGCTCTCACTATTATCAAAACCATTGCCATATACTTTTCCATTTAAGTCATAGAGATATAGCTGCTCCACCGGACGTGAGGGACCAATCGCAGCGGTGAGAATATCAGCCAGTTCCTTGGCATATTCCCGGGAAGTAGAAGGCACAGGCATTTCGGAGCTTTCCTGCACCTTCTCTCCACCCTGCTCGGATAAATATTTCTTGAACTGATCCTTAATCAGGCCGGAATAAATCACGTTAAGCGAGACATTGTTCATCTTCTGAATTTCCGAATCGGTCTGTTCCTGCAAGGACTTGCCCATATTCACAATATAACTAGTGGCATTCGCACGCAGCAGGTTCGACGACCAATGGTAGAACCACAGGACCAGCACGGTAAACACCACAATAATGATCAGTGAATAGGTCATAAACAGCACAGACTGTATATTCTTTAATTTATTCCGCATATGCTCCTCCAGCTAAGCAGACTAGATATTCAAATGCTCCACACTATTGTAAAGCTCGCAGCTCCAGACATCATCTGCTTGGGTAATTCGGGTAATGGAGGTATTCTTCAGAAACTCACTTACATCTAATTCAGGAATTAAACCCTTAAGGGTGCTTCGCAAAATCGCGCCATGACTAACCACCAGTATATTCGCCCCATGATGCTTCTTGGCGATTTCTTTAATGGCTTGGCTCCCTCTTAACAGACCAGCTTCAAAGCTTTCCAAGCCCAGCTCCATATTCTTCCATTCATGCCCCCAACGCTCTACACGTTCAGTTTCCAAAGTGCCTTCGATTAATCCGCCGCTCATCTCCCGAATCCCCGGAACCAGGCCAGTTATCTCAATGCCCAGTCTTGTAGCAATCACCTCTGCCGTTTGTCTTGCTCGCAACAGATCGCTTGAATAGATGAAATCCCACTGTTCTCCGCTTAGTCTCTCGGCAATCGCTGCTGCCTGCTGCAGTCCTTCTTCATCCAAAGAATTATCGGTATGCCCCTGTATGCGGCCTTCTTTATTCCAGTAGGTGCTGCCGTGCCGAATGAGTCCAATTGTTGTCACTGTGCTAACCGCCTTTGTATGTTAATTGATTGACGCCTCTTTTCATTCAGTTATATGATAGAGTCGCCTAAAGCTGGAGTATATTGAAACATTATACATCCTAATTTACAGCTACATGCTGCTACAGGTCAAAGGAGAACTCGTTACTTATGCGAAAAATACTGATCCTGCTCTTCCTCACGGTTATCTTGAGTTTGTCTGGTCTATCCTCCGGCCAAGCCGCTGCAGCGGCACTTCCCAAAAATAACGTGTATATGGATAAAAGTAATCATTCCTACATACCGCTGCGTTTCCTGACTGGATTTGGCGGCATACAGACCGAGTGGAATACGGCCACTAAAGAGATTAAGATCTCTTTAGCAGATGTTTCTGTCACTCTTACTGTAGGCCAGGCCACCGCATCCGTCAACGGCAAGCCTGTTACGATAAGCGAGCGGGCTTTTAGTGAGAATGGAACTACCTATGTTCCCCTGTCCCTGATCAGCCACTCATTGGGTATCGCGCTCACTTGGCATACGGATAGCTCATCGTTAACCTTAACCAAAGGTGCGGACAATTCCACACTGCCTGTGCTTAGCGGTTCGCTCCTCAAAGCAGACTCCCCAGCAGTGGTCAGTGCCAACAGGACCTTTAAGGTCGGCAGCCGCAGCTTCAATGTTCAGACCGTGACAATATCCCTTCTCCATCCTACAATCAGTCTGGATGTCGTACTGGCAGGCAATACCGTAGGAAAGGTAGAGGCGCTGGGCAGTCTGGCCAAGCGCAGCAGCGCTATCGCTGCGATCAACGGCACGTTCTTTAATGCCTATACTCAGGAAGATTATAAGGCACCTTATGGTTATATTGTCAGTGGAGGTAAGCTACTGATGAAAAGCTCCGGGGACCGCCGGACTATTTTTACGATTGACAATAATAATCTTGCTGAGCTTATCCCCGGTCTGGATTTCAATAAACGTTTTGCAACGGGTTCTATTAAGAGCGGTCTTCAGGCTGGCCCCCGCTTGTTAGTGAATGGCAAGGTATCGTTAAATGTCGCTGCCGAAGGCTTCAAGGATGCCAAAATTCTGACAGGTGGCGGTGCCCGGAGCGCCCTTGGATTGACGCGTGACCATAAACTGATTCTCCTGACCTCAGGTGGAGCTACCATCCCTCAGCTAGCGGAAATAATGAAGCAGGCGGGTGCCTACCAAGCCATGAATCTCGATGGCGGCGCATCGAGTGGACTCTACTATAACGGGAAGTATTTGACAACTCCCGGACGCCTGATCAGCAATGCTATTGTCGTTAAGGAGTGATCACATGGAGACGATTCTGATCGTTGAGGATGACGCCAAGCTTGCAGGACTGCTCGGTGCTTATCTCTCTAAATATGACTTCAACACCATTCTAGTGCAGGATTTCAATTCCGTGCTGGAGACCTTTAAAGAGTGCTCTGCTGACCTGGTATTGCTGGATGTGAATCTGCCCCGATATGACGGCTTCTATTGGTGCCGCCAGATTCGCAAGTCCTCCATCTGCCCGATTCTGTTTATTTCGGCACGAGACAGCGGAATGGATCAAGTAATGGCTCTTGAGAACGGTGGTGACGATTATATCACCAAACCTTTTCACTACGAGGTCGTCCTGGCCAAAATCCGCAGCCATCTGCGCAGAGCCTACGGCTCTTACGCACAGAACCAAGAGGAACGCACTCTGCATTCAGGAGGTTTGACCCTCTATCCCGAACGGTATGTCATCCAAATCGCCGGGCAATCCGCCGATCTGACACAGAAGGAAGCGATTCTGCTAGAGGCACTAATGCTGAAGGAAGGACGCGTCGTTACTCGTGAGCGGCTACTGGATCTCATGTGGGAGGACCAGCATTTTATTGATGACAACACCTTAAATGTCTATATTACCCGTGTTCGCAAGAAACTCAAGGACCTCGGCCTTGAAGACCTTGTGGAAACGGTAAGAGGCGCTGGCTACCGACTGAGTATTTCCAGCGAAGCGACATGAAGCTGTTCTGGAAGGACCAGGTTCCGCTGCTGCTCTTTTACCTACTCCAAATGCTGCTTGTTCCGCTGCTGTATTGGCTAGCCGGCGAACATAGACCGATCTCCATCATGCTGTACGGAATGACGCTCAGTAGCGTAATTCTATTGATCTATCTTGGATTCAGATACGTTAAGCATTATAGATTGTTTGCCAAATTAAGTTCGCCACTTCCTGTGGACGAATATCATTCCATTCCCCTTGGGGATGCCCCACTGCCCGAAGCAGTTTATGAACATCTGCAGATCATAGAGCGTAAATATCAAGAACAGCTGAATGTGCATGTCAGCCGAATGGATCAGCATATTGTGTTCATCAACCGTTGGGTTCATCAGATGAAGACCCCCCTCTCTGTCATTCAGCTTACGCTTCCGGAGCTTGAGGACGAGGTCGCCAGCAGTATACAGGAGGAGCTGGAACGACTGCGCAAGGGGCTGGAAATGGTCATATATACATCCCGGCTTGATCGGTTTGAGGACGATTTCCAGGTCGAGGTCCTGCTTCTACGCAAAACGGTGAGCGAAGCCGTCTCGGAGAATCGACGTTTGTTTATTCGCCGTGGCGTACAGGCAGATATACAGGTTGACGAAGAAATTTTCGTATATAGTGATGCCAAATGGCTGAGGTTCATGCTGACCCAAATCCTGACCAATGCTGTGAATTATACCTCTGGCACTGGCAAAACAGTTACAGTCTCCAGCACGCAGATTGGCACCGATACCGTACTGAACATTACGGATCAAGGGATTGGCATCTCTCCCGAGGATCTGCGACGGGTCTTCAATCCTTATTTCACTGGCGAACGCGGACGGCAATATCACGAATCAACCGGGATGGGACTGTATCTGGTTCGTGAGATCTGCAACCGACTCGGACATAAGGTGGAGCTGCACTCCCGACCTGGTGAAGGAACGACCATTCAACTTACTTTTCGCGGCACATCTAGTGCTGGCAGCAAGTCCGAACACAGATAGAAAAAAGCAAATATGAGGTCAACCAGAGATACTGGTTGGCCTTTTTCTTATGTGTGAAGTTGCATGAAGGGGTTATTTCCCACGGCAGAATAAGGAAGCTAAACGCTGGGGATAATACACCCACAGTTACCAATAAAAAACTGCAGCAAGGAGGGTAAGCATGAAGAAGAAGCAACAGGCTGATCGTAAAAAAGACGTAGATCCTGAAGAGAAATCCGTACCTGCCCCACTTCAACTTAATGTTTCATTAGAAGCAAATCTGCAGGAAATCAGTAAACGTATCGGTCAAAGCTCTGATGTTGTATTCAGACGGTTCACTAATGAATCCTTAAGCTCTCTCTCCTTGGCCTTTATTTATATTGATGGCTTAGTCAATTCCGAGACGATAAACCGCAACCTTTTGCAGCCACTGATGGAAACCTTTACTTTAAAAAGCGACTCCATCACTACAGAAGCGGCTTTTAGCCTGATTAAGGATCAAATGCTGCCGGTTGGAGGGGTGAAGGAAGGCTTGACTGTGGAAAGTCTGCTGGGTCTGTTGTTTGAGGGCTATACACTCATCCTGTTTGACGGAATTCAGAAAGCACTTGCTGCCGACACCGCTGGCTGGGAAAAAAGAAGCATTAACGAACCGACTTCGCAGGGTGTCATCCGCGGCCCTAAGGAAGGCTTCACCGAAAGCTTGCGGACTGGTACCTCCATGCTGCGCCGCAGACTGAAAACCTCCGATCTGCGGATCGAAGAATACAAGATTGGACAACGGACCCAGACCGGCGTAGCCCTCGTGTATCTGGATGGACTTGCGAGTGAATCCGTACTTGCAGAAATTCGCCGCAGGCTGAATTCCATCAATACCGATAGTATTCTGGAAAGTAATTACATTGAGGAATTTATTCAGGATGGCGGACTAACCCCCTTTCCTACCATACAAAATACGGAGCGCCCGGATGCGATAGCAGGGGGCATTCTCGAAGGTCAGGTTGGTATTATTATTGACGGAACGCCATTTGCCTTACTTGCCCCCTCTACCTTCTTCAACTTTTTCCAATCCAGTGAAGACTACTATCAGCGTTATGATATTTCTTCCTTTTTACGTATGATCCGTTATTCCGCTTTCTTTGTATCTATGCTGCTTCCTGCTTTATACATTGCCGTAACTACATTTCATCAGGAAATGCTGCCAACCACCTTGCTGATTAGCTTGGCTGCCCAGCGCGAAGGTGTTCCTCTACCCGCACTGGCGGAAGCGCTGCTGATGGAGCTAACCTTCGATGTGCTGCGGGAGGCTGGAGTGCGCATGCCCCGGACCATTGGTCCGGCGATTTCCATCGTTGGGGCACTCGTGCTGGGACAAGCCGCCGTTCAGGCTGGGCTCGTCTCTGCCGCAATGGTTATCGTTGTCTCTTTCACAGCCATCTCCAACTTTGTCATTCCATCGCTGGCTATCGCCAATTCGATTCGTCTCATCCGCTTTGTTATGATGCTGATTGCCGCCACTCTCGGTTTATTCGGAATTATGTCCTTCCTGATCGTGCTGCTCATTCACATGGCAGGACTGCGCTCATTTGGAGTGCCGTACCTTTCCCCTGTGGCTCCTATGACTCCAAGATATCTCAAGGATATATTCATCCGCGTCCCTCTTTGGGATATGACCACCCGGCCAATGACTAATCTAGGTAAGGAAACACGCAGACAAGCATCCCATCAGAGACCTCAACCCGCAGAAGATCAACAACAACAACAGAACCAACAGGGAGGTGACTCATCTTGAACGGAAAAATCGGCACTTCGCAGGCTGCCATGCTGGTAGTGACTACTATTCTGCCCACGGCAATCGTCGTTCTTCCCGAGATTATCGGCACCTACGCTGAACAGGATTCGCCGCTCGCCATTATGATGTCCACCCTGATCGGTTTTGGCATTGCAGCATTAATTGGGACCATCATCCGCTACAATAACGGTGCACCTTTTCTGGATTGGATTGGCGTGCGAAGCTCGCCCCTGCTAGCAACCCTGCTTGGCCTGCTGCTGCTGCAGTTTTATTTAGATACCTCAGCCACTATTTTGCGGGAATTTGTTAATTTCGTTAAGGAGACCGTGCTCCTGAATACTCCAATAACGGTAATAACTACTCTTATTCTCGTGATTACAATTTATATGGTTAGACAGGGTATCGAGTGCATCGCCCGGGTAAATAGTCTTGTACTTCTCCTATTCCTGTTCTTCATCCCCCTTTATCTGTTCGGTTTAGCAGGGGAGATGAGTTTCCACCGTTTACTACCCATATTTGACCATTCCCTTTCTACAATAACTCTGGCCAGTTTGACACCTACCTCGTGGATGTCAGAGGTAGCCATCCTGCTATTTCTTGCCCCTTATCTGAAATCCCCACAGAAAGCTCGCCTCATGGGATACATGGGTCTGCTATTTGTTTTTGTAATGATGATGTTCTCGATGATTACAACCATGATGGTTTTTGGACCTCAATATCTCAAGCTTACTACCTATCCTGGATTTTCCACTGTAGGTATTATTCAAATCGGCAAATTTGTTGAGAATCTGGATATCCTGTTCATTTCCTATTGGGTACTGGCCATTTACCTCAAGTTCTCCATCTTTTTGTTTGCTACCGTAGAGTGCTTTAAGCAGACCTTCCGAGTGAAGAGCAGCAGACCTTTTATTGGGGCACTGGGGCTCGTGATCGCCCTGGAATGCCTGTTTACCTGGACAGACCCTGCCAAATTGAATATGTATAACAAGGAAGGGCGTTTCCTGGTCTTTATACTCTTTAACGTGTTGCTTCCATTGGCAGTCTTATTCCTAACCGGGCTCCGGCAAGCCAAATCCAAGAGAAAGGGATGCGAAACATGAAGGAACAAAAACACTGTAAAAATAAACTTCTCTGTTTGCTCCTTCTCCCGCTCTTAAGCACTCTGTTAAGCGGCTGCTGGGATGATCGTGAGCTTAGCGAGCTAGGGATCGCTTCCGGCTCTGCCTATGATTGGGAGGATAATCAATGGAATGCTACCTACCAGATCATTAACCCTTCATCCGGTGCCAGCGGCATGGGTGGTGGCGCTGGCGGCAGCAGTAGCTCGCCGCCCTTTCTGACGTTTACAGTTAAAGGAAAAACGATTATTGAGGCGATCCAAAGAACAAATCTGACCAGTGTCCGTGAATTGTTCACTTCCCATTCACGAATCAGCATCCTCAGTGAATCTGTAGCCCGCAGGGGAGTGAATCAAATCATCGATCTTTTCCTGCGGAAGCAGGATGCCAGAGATACCGTTTACGTATTTATTGCCACAGGCAATGCTGGCAACATTCTGGACCAACTGATGCAGTTGACCAAGAACCAAGGGGCCGGCATTCAACTGATGATCGAACAAGAATCCAAGCTGCTCTCCTATTATCCGAGCGTGCGCATGTTTGAATTGGCTATGGCCTTGTCTTCTGAATCCGGAAGTGCGGTCATTCCGGAAATTCTACTGACTGGCAAGGACATCATGGATGAGACGAGTGAAACCGGTCGTACGGATCTGCCGTCCCGTCTGGCTCTTGGGAGACTTGCTGTGTTGAAAGGCGAGAAGATGGTAGGCTGGTTATCGCAGAAGCAAGCTTTCGGATTAACTTTTTTGACCAGTAAGATAAGGATGGCTAATATATCCTTTGCTACTCATCCCCAAACCAGCGATAAGATCGACGGCTCTTTTATATTACAGAAATCAGCAACTACCATTCATCCGATATGGGCGAAGGATCATTACATCATGGATGTGAATATCAAAGGCAGCGGTGCAATATCAGAGATCGGAAGCGTTATGGATCTGAATGACCGGGCTTCGATATCACAGATGGAGAAATCCATCGAGAATTACGTATTGGAGCTCGTAGAAAACTCTTGGCAGGCTGTTAAGCAGCTTAATACTGACGTCACCGGCTTTGCGGTGAAGATCCATCGCAGTGACCGTAAACGGTGGAAGCAAATTAAGAAAGATAAAAGCTGGGATACAATATTCCAGGAGATTGAAATCCGCCCTCACGTTTCTATCAAGATTGAACGAATGGGCCTCAGCAACAAATCCTTTAAGTCTATAGATCAGGACTAAAGGAGGCTATATATGAAAATAGCGGTAATTCTTATACTCTATGGCCTCGCTTTTTATTGGGGCTACCGAAAATTAGATGGGAAACATCGTAATCTACATCGACTATGGTACGGGTGTATTTTGGCTTGGTGTGCTTATGTGCATCTATGCGGAATTACAGGGACACGCCATGTTAGCGTCTCTTCGCTCTATACGGCCTTCTTTCAACCCGCAACAAAAGTGATTATCCGATGGTTAGGAGGTTGATTTAGCTGATGAAAAAAAGGGAACAAGTATCCGGTCTGCAAATTGTGTTCATGATTATGCTCTTTGAGATCGGCAGCACCCCTCTGTTTCTGCTTGGCGGCAAGGCCAAACAGGATTCGTGGCTGGCGATGAGCTTCGGCTCGGCTGCCGGCTTCGTTCTGCTGCTGCTGCTGCTGTGGATTCAGTCGCGCTCACCCAAGCAAGACTTAATGGGCATGCTCACCTCCCATTTTGGACGAATCGCGGGTTCCTTCATCGGTGGAATCTATTGTTTATATTTTGCTTACCAGTCGATGCGTAATGTGCGCGATTTGGGCGAACTGACAGCAATGACCTTATTACCGCTGACTCCAATGTCTCTCACCATGTTGATTTTTGTATTAACTGCACTTTATGCCATATGGAAAGGTACTGAAGTCATCTTCCGTCTGCCCGAGGTCTTGCTGCCGCTCGTGTTGTTCTTTTACTTTATTATTATTTTGCTGCTGGGTATCATGGGCTCTTTGGATTTCACTCATCTCATGCCTGTCTTCGAAAGCGATCTGTTGACGATCATCAAGACTGCTCTTCCAGATATCGTTTCTTTTCCCTTTGGTCAAATGATTGTGTTCCTGATGTTATGGACATTGTGGGAAAAGCCAGGTGTTCCGGTCAAAAATTCACTTGCTGCCTACACACTTATCAGTATATTTCTGATCTTTATGAATGCAGTAAATGTAGCTGTGCTCGGTCCAGCAGTAGCAGGAATAAGCCAACTGCCTTTTTTAAAAGTGGTCCGCACCTTGTCTCATTTGAAATTTATAGAACGCCTCGATATCTTCGTCACTATTCTGCTCTTCATTGGGCTGTTGATCAAGATGATGCTCTTCTACTTTTGTGCTGTAAAAGGACTTACAAGCCTGACTAACAAACCGACCAAATGGTGGGTATTTCCGGTAGGAGCACTGATTTATGGCGCTTCCTTTATCGAGAGAGACTACACACAGCATATTGCGTTTGGCCTAGGACCCAGCCTTAAGATTGACCCCATCTTCCAAGTCGCCCTTCCCCTGCTGCTGGCGCTGTCCATTCTGATACGCGGCCGTAAGCAAGCCAACTCTACTACCAGCACAAAATAACTTTGAATCCACCCACGAATAGGCTCTATACAACAACGCCCCGGCTTCTTCATGCGGGGCGTTGTTGTATGATACGAACATAACCTTAAAGCTCCTGTAAGGAAACGTTAAGGCAAATACATAGCACTTGGCACTACTTTTCTTGTAGATTATAAACAAGACATGTCCCTCTCGCAGAAGCAGGACGAGATAACTTTTTCATGAAAGGAAATCATACAATGAGCATATTAGAGGTCAAAGCACTTAATAAGGTCTACCCGGGCAAAATTGTAACCCAAGCCCTCACCGATATTCATCTCAGCATCGAGGCTGGAGAATTTGTTGGCATCATGGGACCCTCAGGCAGCGGCAAAACCACGCTGCTCAACATGGTGTCCACCATCGATCAGCCCTCCTCAGGCGAGGTGAAGATTAATGGCAGTAATCCCTATCTTCTTAGTAAAAGAGATTTAGCCCATTTTCGCCGCCGACAGCTCGGCTTTGTATTTCAAGATTTTAATCTGCTGGAAACCTTAACTGTGGCTGAGAATATTGTTCTCCCTCTGACACTGGACAACCGCAAGTTGACTGAAATGGAGTCCCTGCTGCAAAAGGTCGCCGAGCGCCTTAATATTACGGATATTCTAGCGAAACGAACCTATGAAATCTCCGGTGGACAGCGGCAGCGGACAGCCATCGCCCGGGCGATTATATCTGCACCTGCAATGATACTTGCCGATGAGCCAACCGGTTCTCTCGATTCTAACTCCTCACGAATGGTGATGGAATCACTGGAGGATATCAACCGCAAGGAGAGAACCACGCTCCTGCTCGTAACCCATGATCCACTGGCGGCGAGCTACTGCAACCGGATTGTCTTTATCAAGGATGGCAAGCTGGCGGCCGAGATCCACCGGGGAGATAATCGCCAGGCGTTCTTTCAGAAGATTATTGACACACTTTCATTCTGGGGAGGGAATAGTCATGAGCTTTCCTCAATTCGCGTTTAATAATGTCCGCCGCAATGCGCGGGCTTATATTGCTTATTTTCTAAGCAGCGCCTTCATGGTGATGGTGTTCTTTGCTTATTCGGTATTCATCTATCATCCGGCAGTCGCAAATAACGATATGGGACCCCGATCAGCCACCAGCATGCAGGTAGCAGCCTACATTGTATATGTATTTGCCTTTTTCTTCGTGCTCTATTCAATTAGTTCATTTCTGAAATCCCGCAATTTAGAGTTTGGTATCCTATCTATTCTGGGGGCCCGTCCAGGCCAGATTAATAAGCTGGTCTTCCTGGAAAATATGCTGATCGGCATCTCCGCGATTGTTACGGGTATTGCTGGCGGTATGCTGCTCTCCAAACTATTCCTGCTGCTCAGCACCCGCACGATCGGGATTGAGGAATTGCCCTTCTATTGGCCCATAAAGGCTATGTTGGTTACCTCTATTTCATTTCTGGCCCTGTTTCTCGTGATCTCTATCTTCACTCTATTGTTTATCCGTAAAAATAAGGTGCTTGAGCTGTTGCAAGGAAATGCCAAACCCAAAAAACAACCGCGGGCTTCCGTTCTTCTTTCTCTATTCGGTGCTGTACTGCTGGCTGTCGGATACTTTGCCATGCGCAAAGAGCTAACGTCCCAAAGTATTATTATTGCAGCTGTGACGGGTATCGCCGGAACGTATTTTTTCTACTCCCAGCTATCCGTCCTCTTCATCCGCCTGCTTCAGCGCAACCGGCGAACCACCTGGCGCGGCACCCGGCTGCTCTGGGTATCGGAGATGAGCTATAAAATGCGGGATAACTCGCGCATACTGTTTATGATTACTGTAGTTACTGCCTTGGCGAGTATGGGCGCAGGCGTCGTGTTGTCGATCAACCAGGCTGCGAGAGACATTTATACGAATAATCCTTTTGCGATTACTAATACCTATTATGATCCTTCTTCGGTAGAGCCTGACCGCAGCGTAATCTACCACGAGTTGGACGCAGCAGGGGTAGATTACACAGAGACGAGAATCGATACATTATCCGGTTCAGCGCTGGTTAGCGGAGATCAGAGCAACTATCTGCCGCTGATGAGCCTGCAGCAATATAACCAATTAGCCCCTCTTCTCGGACTTCCTGCCGGAAATACGCTGGGCTTAAATGAGGCTATTCTTATCTTAACGAAGGCGAATAAGTCCTCTGATTATATTCAGAACCATATGATTACCTTAAAAGAACAACCCGCTGTGTCACTTGCTGTCAAGAAAAATATCAGAACGGATTCTTTAGGCTTCGAGTCGGCAACCGCACTGCTAATCGTTCCCGAACAGTGGATGGAAACGATCAGAGTAGCTAAATCAACGCAATTAGGACGAGAGATTAGGCCTTCAATTCAATATCTGTACAATGTTCCGGCGTGGAATACCGGCTCGCTCCCTAGACCATCCAGCCCTGAATCGATCGTTGGAGCCAAACTGAGCAAATGGAATGATGAGATGAGCGATAACAGTGGAGATGATTTCTATCTGGAATCACGTGCTAACAATTATATAGTTCTCAAACAGAGTACAGCCATGCTCAGCTTTATCAGTATTTTTATTGCACTGATCTTCTCCTTCTCTTCAGCGAGTTTCCTGTACTTCAAGCTGAACAGTGAGCTGGCTACGGATATTCGTATGTACCGTGCTCTATCCAAAATCGGACTCAGTACAAGTGAAATGTCAGCGGCAGCAACCAAACAGATTGCGATTCTGTTCTATATCCCCATTGTCGTATCCGCTATTCAGAGTCTTGTGGTCATCAGCCCTATTCTGACTGAAGCGGGTATCAGCAATGTTATTGAACCTGTTCTGATTACCTTTGCCGCTTATCTGTTTCTGCAGAGCCTGTTCTTCCTCATCGCTAAATCGCGTTATATCAGAAGTCTTAAGAAAATGATGGTGTAGAAGATTTGCAGGACACCCAAAAGGCCGAACTCTTGATTTCGGTAGCTGGGAGTAAGAATGTATCCGAATTCCAACCCTTTCCCCTGTCTTAGGACGCAGCGCAGCTGCTGTTCTGGCAGGGTTATTTTTTTGCTAATTTTTCTGGAATATTTCTTCAGAACGCAGAAAATGTTTCCCTTGTGAAACATTTTTGTTGCAAGGACAAATTTATTCACATATACTAATATTGTGGTAGAGCACAACAGTATATCCGAGATGCAACATATAAGTGACAACTGACAACCCATAAGCGATAGCCTAAAACCTATGAAAGAAAGAAGGAGATGTTATGACAGCAACAGTAATTCCCATTCCATTGTCTGAAGCCTTGAACGGCAGCAGGCTGCGTATTAGTGGCATTGAAGTGCAGGGTGTGCTGAGAAGAAGATTACTTGACCTTGGATTTGTGGTTGGCAATGCTGTAGAGGTGCTGCGGCGCAGCCCGCTTGGAGACCCTACAGCCTTTCGGGTGAGCAATACTACTATTGCCTTACGAAGAGAAGAAAGCTCATTGATTTACGGAGAACTGATCGGAGGTGCAGACACATGAGCCAATATACTGTCGCTTTTGCGGGCAATCCCAATACAGGTAAAAGCACGCTGTTCAACCTGCTGACCGGCATGCGCCAGCATACGGGAAACTGGGCTGGCAAGACAGTCATTAGCGCCGAGGGAGAGTTCACACACAAAGACCATCAATACCTCGCGGTTGATCTCCCCGGTACGTACTCGCTATATTCCAACTCGGCTGATGAAGAAGCCGCCAGAGATTATATTATTTTTGAACAGCCAGATGTTACGCTTGTGGTTCTGGATGCTACGTCGCTGGAGCGCAATCTTAACCTTGCCTTGCAGGTGTTGGAGATTACCGGGCGGACCGTGATCTGCATCAACCTGATTGATGAAGCCCGTCGACTCGGCATTGATATCAATCTGAAGAAGATTTCAAAGCGGCTTGGTGTCCCTGTAGTAGCCATATCCGCCCGTAATAAAATCGGCATCGAAGCGTTATTGGATCAGGTGGAACGTGTCGCGACAAGTGTCGTTGCTGCACCGCCGCTGCGGATCACTTACAACGATGAAATTGAGCGGGGAATTGCAGAGCTTACACCCATGGTAGAGCAAACGATCGGCTCCATGTATCCAGCCCGCTGGATTGCACTACGCCTGCTGGACGGTGATGATAGCCTACTGACCTCACTCAAAACAAATATGAACAGCAAGGGCACAACTCTTTCTGGGACAAAGGAGGTTCTGGGCCATGGAGTCACCGCATGTCACTAAGGGGAAGGACACGCTGGATTCCCTGCTCGCTAGAGCCAAGAAACTAGCTGACGGAGGAGCCATACGCGATGAGATTGTCGGCGGTATTTATGGCGTATCCTCGGGCATCTGTGCGGATGCCATCACCTACCAAGATAAGAAGCGGCTGAGAAGCACTTATAAGCTCGACAATATTGTCACCTCCAAAATATGGGGTTTCCCCATTATGCTCGCCATCCTCGGTGTCGTATTCTGGATTACCATTGCCGGTGCCAATTATCCTTCGGGCTGGCTCGCTTCCTTCTTCGGCTTCATTGAAGGTTACTTGACTACCGGCTTCCAAGCCGTCCATGCTCCAGATTGGCTGCACGGTGTACTTGTTCTGGGATTGTACAGAGGGACTGCATGGGTAATCAGCGTGATGCTGCCGCCGATGATGATATTCTTCCCGGTATTCGCGCTGCTGGAGAATTTCGGTTATTTGCCCCGTGTCGCCTTTAACATGGACCGGTTATTCAAGAAATCCGGCGGCCATGGCAAGCAGGCCTTAACGATGTCGATGGGCTTTGGCTGCAATGCCGCCGCTATCCTCTCGACACGTATTATCGAATCGCCACGTGAGCGGATGCTCGCTATTCTAACTAATAACTTCGTACCCTGCAACGGTCGTTGGCCTACGCTGATCCTGCTGGCCTCTCTATTTATGTCAGGAGCAGCCGCAACAGGGGCCATGCGTACGCTAACAACGGCCTCCGTGTTGATGGGCATGGTGCTGATCGGTATTATCGTAACCTTATCCGTATCCTGGGTGATGTCCAAGACCGCATTGCGCGGCGTTCCCACACATTACACCTTAGAGCTCCCACCGTACCGCCGTCCACAAATTTGGAAGACCATTCTTATTTCCTCCAAAGAGAAATCTCTGAACGTCCTTACCCGGGCCATCGTCGTTGCGGCTCCGGCAGGTATTATCACCTGGATACTTGGCAATATCTTTGTGGGCGGAGAAAGTGTCCTAAACCACATGGCTGCCTTCTTCGATCCTTTCGCTCACTTGCTGGGTATGGATGGCTTTATTATTATGGCTTTTATCCTCGGACTGCCGGCCAATGAAATCGTATTGCCCATTCTGCTCATGGGCTATATGGCCTCCGGATCACTGGTTGATGTCGACAGCCTCGGCAGCATCAAAGATATCTTCCTAGAACATGGCTGGACATGGTTAACCGCGCTGAATATGATGCTGTTCTCCCTGCTTCACTACCCGTGCGGCACAACGCTTGTGAACATTTACAAAGAAACCAAAAGCATGAAGTGGGCGGTGCTCTCAGCCGTCATCCCGCTAGGTATCGCCTTGGTTGTTACCTTTGCCGTCGCCCAGCTGGCCCGAATACTCGGGTGGGTGTAAGAAAGTAAATATTAGCAATAAACAATAGCAAGCAGAAAAGAGTGCCGTCCTTTTATGGGCGGTACTCTTTTTGCAGACTGAGAAGCCCCTATTTCCCCTTCTATCATAAACCTGGAAGACCGCATTCCATTTTACCGTACCCTTTGAAAAAAAAACTATTCTACAAGAAACGATATTTTGCTAGGCCTAACCGTAAATACAACAATACTTGTTATATCTTTTACGCAGACTTTCAATATTGTATGAAATACAAATTCCGCTAGCTGAGAACTCTTTTTCGAACCTATATATGTCCAATTTATTTGAATAATTCCTCTGAACTGACCCGCTTCCCAATGGAGAACTTTCTTTAGTTCAACATCAATAATTACTTAATGGCTAAAAAATTTTAACAAGCAGATGATGAGATACCAGTAGTTGTAGATTCTAATATATTGCGAACTTTTTTCATACCAAATACTACCTATAATCTGTTATAGTTTGGTGAATAAGGTAGATACGTAGAAAAATTTAGTTAGTAGGGTAGTTATTTTATAGATTCAGAAAGGGAGTAATGATTTGCAAATACACTCAAAACTTGAAGAAGCCATTAAAGATGACAAACTTATTATATTTGTTGGTTCTGGTTTTTCTATGCCATTAGGCATTCCTAATTGGAGTGGGCTTATAAAAGAAATTTTATTAGATTTATCAAAAGATGATCCGAATTATAATTCATTAATCGATATTCTAGATAAAAAGTTTTTTTCAGAGATTGAAATTCTCGAAAAAATTAAAGATAAGAAAAATGAAATATACGAAGTATTAGATAAACTAATAGAAAATGTATCATTGGAAGAGGGGAATTTGAAATTACATAAGCTTTTAGGCGATTTATCAACTAAAATTATTACAACTAATTATGATAAAGCTTTAGAAACAGCAAATAACTACCAAAAGATAACTTTTAAAAATATATTTCATATTGCAAAAATGCCTAAAAAAAGTAATTATATTTTCAAATTACACGGTTGTATTGAAGACCCTAGCGAATGTATCTTATTTCAGGATGATTACGAAAGACTATATAAAACAGAAAATGCAGCAATCGACATGTTGAGAACATTAATAAAAGATCACACAATTTTATTTGTTGGATTTAGTTTATCGGATCCATATGTAAGGCAACAGTTTGAGTTTATACATGAAGTGTACCAAGGATTTACAAATAAACATTTTATTATTACCGTTGACGATTTTCCATACAACTCTTTAGGCGTAGATACAATAAAAATCAATGATTGGTCTTTTTTGGAGGAGACCTTAAACTTTTTATTAGATATAAAGAAAGATACCTCAAACTCCAAATCAAGCTCTGAAATCCTGAATACATTTAGTGACCAAAAGAACCCTTTAATTACGACTACGGAAATATGCAGAATAGCACTCCTAATAAGTTGTCCACTTAATGAGGATGCCTATATATATAATAATTTTGGTAATATTAAAAAGCTATTTAGTAATTTTAATATAAGTATAGATTGTTACTATTTTTCAGTTGAGACCTTAAGGAATTTAGAGGGATATAACTATATTTTGATTTTCTCAAAAGTAATTAAAAATAAGATAATAGTAGAAGATCATTATTTAAGAAGCGAACTTTTATCATTAAAAGAGATTGAAGATAATATTATTATCAGCAATATTAAAGGTGTATTTATTCTTTTGGACAAAAGTCCAATGAATGACACAGGGGAAATCACTTTACCAATAGCACTTTCATGGGGACAAGATTTGAGAAGTTTTGTATTCAAAGTGTTCCAAAAAAACACATTGGAAAATATCGATAACAGTGAAATATTTAATAAAGAAAAATTCAACTTAGTGAAGCTTAGTAGAGGCCATGCAAATGTTAAAATGGTTCATGAAGAATCAATTCTTTCAGAGAATATAGATGAAAAAAACTTAATCAACTTTGTTGGAAGAAAAACGGACTTAGAAGATGTTATTCGAAAGGTTTTAGACATAAATAAACAAGTATTAACATTAAAAGGTTCAGGTGGAATCGGAAAAACTACATTAATAAAGAAGGTAGCAATTGAACTTCATAATAGAGGACTTTTTTATCAAGGAATTCATTTTATTGATTGTGAGTTCATTAGCGATTATCAAAAATTCGAATATAAAGTTACACAGTGTTTTGATATTGATAGTTCTATAAATCTTAAAGAACATATATCGGATAATAAAATGAAATTAGAAACATTGATAATATTTGATAATTTTGAATCTTTATTGTATTTAGAACAAGTAGATGAAATAAAGAATCTGGTAACATTTATTTGTGATTATTCAAGTATAGTTGTTACTTCTAGAGAATGGATAGGTTTTGAGTTTGAGACTAGACATGAGCTAAGGGCATTCACAACAGACGAAGCATACGCTTTATTTCGAAAGTATTATACCTCAGTTATTGTAGAAGATGATGTGAAAATACTGAAAGAAGATATATTATCAAAATTGTTAAATAATAATCCTTTAGCTATAAAAATAATTACAAAAAACCTACCCAAAACTAAAAGGATGAATGAATTAAAACATGAATTAGAAGCTGACTTTTTCAACATTATTGAAACAGGTTATAAAGATATATTTGATAAAATGGCTGACGACAACATAGAACGTTCTCAATCACTATATCAATCTATTTCATATTCATACAAAAAGTTAACACCTAAAGAGAAGCTTTTGTTTGAAATACTTTCTTTATTTCCAGATGGTATTCATATGAATAATATCAAAACATTTTTCCAAAGAGATGATTTTAAACTTGACTTAAACAAAATCACAGATAAAGAAATAATTGCTTTAGAAAATAAATCATTAATTGAAATAAATAAAGGTTTCATAAAACTCCAATCTATTTTGGGTAGATTTGCAGAATATGAATTTGTTAAAAGAACTGAAAAAGAGAAAGAAGATTATTATAAAAGAGCATTTGAACTTAACCACTATTTACTCACTCAATTGTTTGAAATGGATGTAGAGTCATATGTTATAAGAATATTTGATCAAAATCTTGAAAATATTTTAAAATGTTTGGATTTTATTTCACTTTTTAGTTTTAATAAATATGAAAAATTAGAGTTTATAGATAAAGCAAGCCATTTTTTTCAAAGTATCTTACATACAACTCAACTTTGTCTTAAGATCCAAAAAAATATTAATCATTTTGATGATATAGAAAATGCTGATATTTTGTTAAATGCAACTATTCTTGTATCTGAGTATTATTATGGTGACTTTGAAATAGCTTATGACAAATTTTTGAAGTTGATACCACTTGAAGATGTTTATAATTTAAATTTTCATGATAGAGTCGAGCGGAGAATTCTCCTCTCTGCTATTTCAGTTTACAAATATAGGAATAATGCTGGGATAAAAAAATACTATTTTAAAATTGGAATTAAGAATCAAGGATTACTATTGGATTTTTTATTCCATGCAGGTGAATACCTTCAGTTCTCGGACGAGTATACAGAAAGTTCGAATTGCACATTTTACTATTTTGAAACATTATTAAATACAAACAAATTGGGAAAAGTTGAACTAGAAATCTACATTAAGAGTTTATATAAAAAGCAATATATCGAAATAATGCAAACAAATTATATTAAATCAAAAATGTGTGATAATAACAAGAAAAATATTAATGGACTAGTCGTAACTAATCCTTACACCTTTGGGTTGAAAAATTTAATGCTTGCATTTCTAGAAAGAAATACTGAGAAAGCTAAGTCCCTTTATTTATTGTCTATTAATAGTCTCGAGCATATTAGATATTATCATACAGAAGCTATTTTTTATTATGCTAAGTTTTTGAAAGAGCTTGATGACCCGGAAACTTTAATTTGGATAAATAAAGGGACAGATTTAGCTATAGCAAATGAGTATAAGTTTCTTATACATCAATTTAAGTGCCTGAGTTCTGGAATTAATGAGGAATATAATGAAATGAATTATTATATACCAGATGAAATAATTGAGAGAAAACTTATTATCAATTAGACTATTTAAGTTAAACTATTTAATCGGTCTGATTTAGAACCTTACACAAAGACAGTCGATGATCGATATGGGGATTTCATAATCTCGTCCATAAACTGCTGAACATTTTTATGGAATTGGATGACCGTGTGATAAAAACATTGTTAATGACGTCCGACTTCAACCATTTCCATAGTCCTTCAATGATGTTGAATTGTGGGCTGTATGGAGGTAGAAACATCAATTTCGGATCGTTCTTTCATTTCGGTCAAATACGGCTGTAGTAGCTTGCATGATGAATACGTGCATTATCTAACACGATGACGATTTTGCCTGTCCGATACTGAAAAACAACCTTTTGGAGAAAGCTCAAAAGGTCTCTGCAGTGTACTTTTCATCTTCTTGCCAAACAACCTGGTAGGTGTAATAGTCCAAGGTAGCCATGATTTTGCCCCCGTGATGTTTATCCGTGGTTAAAATGATTCGATGATTCGCTTCTTGCCACGAAGAAACCATGTTTTTTTAATCGCTTGGTAGTTTCGAATCATTGACTCATCTTCAAATAGCAGATGGTAGATTTAGTCTTTCATCAATCTTATTTTTAAATGCGGAAAGGTCGTCTCTAAAAACTGGCGTTGCTTTTCTTCATCTGCTGCAGCTAAGGTATACGTGGGTTGGTGAAGCTTAACCCTTAGCACCCGGTGGATGATTCATTTGCAGACTGGGTAAACCGCCCGTTTTATACGCTTGAATATATCCTTTTACAGTTTTGCTTCGGTTTTAGGGTATGGGCAATCTGTTCCATTTGGGTCTCTTGTAGATGTATATATATCGTTTGGTAGCGCTCGTAAATGCTGCGATCTTTTGCTTTTTCATGGCCTGTTTTATTTCTTTCAGTTCGTGTGTATTTCCCCTTTCAAATCCCTGCCTGTCTGATTATGTTTCTTTACTTATTCGACAGGTAGCTGTGAAATTCCTTACCATAGTTTTCTAATCTTTAGTTCAACTTATATAGTTGTTCTATAGCGAAATATTATTACTCCCACTAGAAGTGCCAATATCGTTACACCTGACCCAACGTAGACCGCTACTGACGGATCGCTCCCGTTCACCGCATTCTCCACAAGCTCAGGGGTCTGCGATGCAGGAGTCATAGTCGGTGTAAGACCCTGCCCAAGCGCTGCTATATCTTCCGCTGCACCAGATAGAACCATCGTCCGGCTGCAAAGACTGGCCTGCAATTCACCGTCCTCCCCATCTTTCCCGTTGGCATATACGAGATAGCTGTTTCCATCCGCGAATTCGAAACCGCAGCTGGCAGATGATTGCGCTGTGGATAAGGTAACCGTATCACCAACCCTACCCTTCCAGACTGACTCTACCTTAAAAGTAACCTGAACTGGATCTGCTGAAGATTGTATAACCTTGCGCGTTTCCTTTAGGGACACGACTTCCCCGCTAAAGACGGCCGCACTTTGCTCAAGCGCCTCCTGCGGCGATGCAGACATGGCGCAGGAGCAGGCATACGTGATTGACGGTCGCACGCTCAGCATTGTCATGAACATAAGCTTGGTGATTAGGAGTAGCAAACCCATACTTGGATATCTACTATTCATCATAAGTGTAATCTCTCCTTTGCTTTACAGACGGCAGAAAGAGTGTGATTGTTACATGAGCGCGAGTGCCGTCAGACGTCTCATCCCTTCACGCAGCACCGCTTCGCTGGCGAAGGAGTAGCTGAGACGAATCCACGACTTCATCTCGCCCAGCGGGTCCAGAATCTCACCGGGGATAAATGCGATGGACTGCTCCATGCTTTTGCGAAAAAGGGCCTCCACAGAGAGCGTAGCAGGCAGTTTCACCCACAGATTCAGCCCGCCCTGCGGAGCTGTCCATTCCCAGCCTGCCGCGGCCAGTTCCTCCTCCATAATCTCCTTATGCACGTGAAGTGCAGTGCGCAACTTACCTAGATGCTGCTGCAAGCGCGGTGAGGTGTAATAGTGCAGAAAGATTTTCTGATTGAGCAGCGGAGTGCCGTTATCCGCCAGTGATTTGGCTGTGATCAAGCGCTCCATAAACGGAAAGCGGCAGGCCACCGCGCAGATCCGCAAACCTGGTGCCACATATTTGCTGAAACTGCTAATGTAAATGACCCAGCCCTCCGTGTCATACGCAAATAACGGTGTCGGTGGCTCCTCGGCAAAATACATATCGCGAAACGGATCATCCTCCACCAGCATGCAGCGGTAGCGCTCGGCTAGTTCGACCAAGAGTTTGCGCTGACGCGCCGGAACCGTGAACCCTGTCGGATTATGGTGAGTAGGATTCATATAGAACATCCGTGGCTTATGCTTGCGCATCAGAGCTTCCACTTCCTCCAGGTCATACCCCTGCGCAGTAATCTCAACTGGAACCAACCGCGCGCCCTCCCGCCGAAAAATATCCATAGCCACGCTGTAAGTCGGACGCTCCACCAGTACGGTGTCCATGGGTCCAAGCAGAATTCGGGCCACCAAATTAATCGCCTGCTGTGCGCCAGAGGTGATTAACAGCTCCGCGGCTGACAGCTGCAGCCGATGATGCTGCCTGAAATGCTGACTCAGCGTCTCCCGCAGCTCTTCATCTCCCTGTACACTGGAATACGTCCCCATCACCTTCGGATAAAGGTCGAACACCTTCTTCACATAATCCGACAGAAACAGGTTGGGCAGCAAATTGGGATCAATCAGTGCCTGTGAGAACTGGTATTTGGCCGGAATTCGCTGAATATCAGACAGCGGATTAGTCAGCTGATACGAAGAAACCACAGCTCCCTCACCAACATCTGCAGGCAGCAGGCTGTCTGGGGACACATAATAACCGGATTTATCTTTTACATACACCTTACCGTTCTCAGTCAGTGCTCTGTAAGCCTTAAATACTGTCAGCCGGTGCACCTTGGTTTCCTCAGCCAGCAGTCGGATGGAAGGTAGTTTGTCATGCGCTCTCCACTCTCCCCGCTCGATACGGTTTAAGATAAACTCATACACTTGACGGAATAAGGGATGACTCTGCTCCATTCCAACGGCTTTTTTCATCAACTTAAGCTCCTCTGCAAATAACCTATTTATCGTATTGTACACGATTTCCGCGAGGATCTGTTCTACTCTATGTAATCTGTTCTGTCTTCTCCCCTATATGATTAAACGAATTACCAATGGACTTCCGATCTCAACCACATCATAAAGGGGAAATGAACATGATTCTTGTTGCTTATGCTCTCGTATGTCTTATCTTCGGTACAACCTTTCTCGCAATTAAAATCGGTGTGGATGCCGGTGGGCCTCCCTTCTTCTCGGCGGGGCTGCGCTTTTTCGTGGCGGGCGCTGTTCTATTTCTCTGGATGGTCTGGAAACACAAAGCTAACTTCTCCCTACTGCTGCGCAAAGAACTGCTGTTTACCGGGGCAGCACTGACCTTCGGAACCTTCTCTGCCCTATACTGGGCTGAACAATATGTATCTTCGGGACTCGCTGCGGTGCTATCGGCGACCGGTCCGATCATGATTTTGCTGATGCAAGCCACCGTCCTTCGGCAAAAAGCTTCGGCGATCTCGCTCTACGGCTGCATCATCGGCTTCATTGGGGTCCTGCTGCTGGTTCTGCCTAACCTTGCGCTCGATGTCTCCCCGCTCTGGATTATCGGCTGTGTGGTCGTTCTGATCGGTGAATGCTGCTATGCAGCGGGAGCTATCTATTCCAAAAAAGTAATTACCAGCATGCCCGAAGTGTCGCCCATAGCGCTCAATGCTGTACAGATGATGTATGGCGGGGTATTGTTGTCCATTTTGTCTATGGCTACAGAGAAGGTACACCCTGAGTTTCTCTTCACGATCAAAACAGCAGGGTCGATGCTCTATCTGACCGTGGTCGGCTCCATGGTTGGACATACACTATTCTATTGGCTCGTCGCCAAGACGAATCCGGTCTTCCCCTCTACGTGGCTCTATATCTCTCCTCCTATTGCTGTTGGCGTAGGCTTCCTGTTCTACTCGGAGGCTGTCTCTTGGGTAACCCTGCTCGGAGTATTCACGATCATTGGCGGAACCTTGCTTGTGAATGCCACCGCATTGAAGCAATTAATCCTAAAACCGCGGCCAAAGACGGCTGATGCACTGCTACCGAGACAAGCAGAATAGAATTGTCCATTATAAGCGGGAACGTGACGTCGGGCACGTAAAGTACTAAACTATTTTGATTAACATGATTTTGTGCCTCTAATTCGTCCATTTTCACGATTATTAGGAGATTATAGTATAATTATGCCGTTAATTCTCTAGAATACGGATAGTATCTCTCATTACCGCCGATTTAGAATCATAAATGTCAGTTAAATCTGTCTTGTAGCGCAAACGGCCATCATTAACGGCACAAATGGATGTTAAATTTAAAGGTATCCTTTCACCACGATTAGGTATATAAGAAACTTATATTTTATATATGACGTACTATATGTTGCATTAATGACCACTATTGCGTATTATATAACCATGCAAAGGGAAAAATATTCTAATATGACTCATATATGAAAGGAGGAATTGGCATCCGGCGCTCCTTTCCTAATGAGGGGCACCTTGCTGTATTCGGAAGTGGAGGGAAACTGTGATCGAACTGACATCCCGTCAATTGCAAATTATTGATATTGTAAAAAAAAGATCGCCGATCTCCGGCGAACAAATCGCCGAAAGCCTGCTGCTTAGCCGGCCCACGATTCGCTCTGATCTGTCGGTCCTGGTCATGCTCGAGTATATCGATGCCAAACCAAAGGTCGGGTATTTCCCCGGCAAAAAAGCCTCATCCGGCTTCGGCAGCAGCTATCTGCTGCAGGAAACGAAGGTCAAGGCTATTCAAAGCTTGCCTATTATTATCCGGGAGACCACAACGATTCAGGATGCGGTCGTTACCCTGTTTCTCCAGGATGTTGGCACTCTTATTATTTGTGACGTAGACGGCAAGCTGACTGGTGTCGCTTCCCGCAAGGATTTCTTAAAGGTCACGCTTGGCAACCCCGGCGCTGTTTCCATGCCTGTAAGTATGGTCATGACACGTCAGCCCAAGGTAGTGACGATCTTCCCTGATGACACGGTGCTTGATGCTGCGCATAAGATGATTTTTCACGAGGTAGACAGTTTGCCGGTGGTTGTTCCGAGCAGTGCGGAGGACGCCGGCACGAAGCTGGATGTGGTTGGACGCCTAACGAAGACTTCCATCATAAAGCTTCTCCTCGAACTTGAACCCAAAGGATAACAGGAGGAATCAATGAGCATGGAGGAACCTTCTCACTTCATTACGATATGCTCGGATTCTTTAGGAGATACGGCGGAGGCTGTCGTGCAGGCCGTCTTACACCAATTCCAGAATCAGCGTGTCACGATTAGACGATATGGCAATGTAAGACATGAAGACGAGCTTAGAAAGCTGATGGAAGAAGCGGCTAAGCATCAAGGTTTTGTCGCCTACACCCTGGTACAACCAGAGCTTAGGGAGATGATTCGCGAGGAATCCGTTCGCCTTGACCTGCGAATCGTAGATATTATGGGCCCGATGATGCAGACCTTTATCGATACCTTCGATGATGCTCCGCAAGCAAGACCTGGCCTTCTGCACCAGCTCGACGAGAACTATTTCCGCCGGATTGAAGCGATTGAATTCACCGTCGCCTGCGATGACGGGCGTGATCTTGGCGCTATGCTGAAGGCGGATATCGTGCTCTTGGGCATGTCCCGTACCTCCAAGACGCCACTCAGCATCTTTTTGGCCCATCGGGGTAAGAAGGTGGTCAACTATCCGATCGTACCGGAGATCGGCCCGCCGCACCAGTTGTTCAGCCTGCCGCCGAACCGACTGATCGGACTGACGATGGACCCGGAGCATATGCTGAAGATCCGCTCCGAACGCCTGAAGGTGCTGGGCTTGCCAGTAGGCTCCCAGTACGCAAGTCTTGCACGGATCACGGAAGAAATGGAATATGCCGCAGTGCTGTTCACCAAGCTAGACTGTCCTGTCATCGACATCACCGACAAAGCTATTGAAGAAACCGCTGGGATTATTATGGGTTACATTTAACCACAGTAGAAATAATACAACTTACAAGTGGAGGGATAGGCTATGGAACGCGAATTGGCTCTTGAAATTGTACGGGTAACAGAACTGGGTGCTTTGGCTTCAGCCCGCTGGATTGGCCGGGGCGATAAGAATGCAGCTGATGATGCGGCTACAACCGCTATCCGTTCCATGTTTGATTCCGTCTCCATTGATGGGACCGTAGTGATTGGCGAAGGCGAGATGGATGATGCGCCGATGCTCTATATCGGAGAAAGAGTTGGCAACAAGAAGGGTCCTTCGGTAGATGTGGCCGTTGATCCGCTGGAGGGTACAGAGGTAGTTGCTTGCGGACTGCATAACGCTCAATCTGTCATTGCGATTGCCGACAAGGGCAGTCTCCTCCATGCTCCCGATATTTATATGGAGAAGCTGGCTTGTGGTCCTGAGCTGGCGGGCAAGCTCAGTATTGAGGATTCTGTAGAGGACACTCTGCAGAAGGCAAGTCTCATTACTGGCAAATCCCTCTCCGAGTTAACTGTAATGGTACTTGACCGCAAGCGGCATGAGAAGCTGATTGCCAGCCTGCGTCAGGCAGGTGTGCGCATCAAGCTGCTTGGGCACGGAGATGTGGCTGGCGCAATCGCTGCAGCACTGCCCGACAGTGATGTTGATCTGTATATGGGCTCGGGCGGAGCGCCGGAAGGTGTGCTCGCCGCCGCTGCACTGAAGTGCCTGGGTGGGGAAATGCAAGGAAAGCTGCTGCCTGATGGTCCTTTCGAGATGCAGCGTTGCCTGCAGATGGGTATCGCCAATCCGACACGAGTGCTGTATATGGAGGACATGGTCGGCACCGGCGACGTGATCTTCGCCGCAACCGGAGTAACCTCTGGCGAGTTCTTAAGCGGTGTCCGCTTTATCGGCAAAGAGCGGGCCGAGACACATTCAGTGATCATGCGGGCGCAGAGTCGTACCATCCGCTATATCCGCAGCATTCATTTTCTTCCAGGCAAGAAAATTCCGGATACCTGGACAGGTAGACAAAACGTAGCCTCCTTATAGATTAAGCGTCTTTCATAGGAAAGGGGATGTTCCGCCAGCCAGAATTGTGGCCTGCGGGACATCCCCTTTCTTATAATCCGTTCAGTCAGTCTCCTCAACCGCGCCCGTCATCCCCGGCCTATGGATATCATGCTCTGCTCTGTCCCCGGTCAATTCAGGTTCCGGTGCAATACCCAGACCCTCATCCTTTCTGTCTTCCAGTCCTGAGCCGTTAAAGGCAGCCTCTACTGTATTCTTAACAGAATTGCCCGTGGCTACCTGCACATTACGGTCGCCCGCTCCCCCTGCGGCATTATCACTTTTGCCCTCAAAACGATCTCCATTCAGAGAATGATATTGATTAAAAATACGATAGACATCCTGTTCATGCTCACCTTTCGCATCTACCATTACAAGAATATGGCCTTGGCCCACATACCGGTCATAGCTTTCCGCCTCATCCTCTGGAATGCCTAGCCCGACCAGACCTCCGACCAAACCTCCAGTTCCCACACCCACGGCTACTCCAGCCAAAGTGGCTGCAATAGGCCCAGCGGCAATAATAGGCCCGATCCCGGGAATCGCCAAAGCGCCAATACCCACCAATAACCCTGTTAGTCCTCCCAATAGACCACCTGTTGTGGCTCCAGAAGCCATCCCTTCAGGTGCTTTTGTCCCTGTATCCTCATGTATTGAATTGGAATCCTTTTTATTTTTGGTGATTACGGAGATATCATCTGTGCGGAACCCATGACGCTTTAATTCCTCAATCGCCCCTGAAGCATCATGTTCGGCTGTGAAGACACCCACAATTCTCTTATCCATATCCTTTGCCTCCTGATTAGTGATTGAAGTAGTTTGCCCTGTTTCATTGCAAAATTAACCAAGGGATTCCACACTAAAATTCGCCATCATTCACCTAACTACGTTAAGTTGAAGTCACCTTAGCTTTCATCAAATTGTCCTAAAATGCCTCTTTGTTAATCCTTTGAGAACATTTGCCTTAAGCACATTACAGATATTCTAAAAGGAGCTATACTCCCATTAGATATGTGAACAAAAGCAACATATATAAGGAGGCATAATCATGAATATGCGTTTAAAGGTTCTGAAGAAGCACCTCTTCTTCTGCTGTAGTGAACACTGTAATAATCAAGATGTTGAGGAAGTTATGCAGACGTTCAAGGAGCAGCTTGTGGAGAAAGGCATCAACAAAACGGTCAAAATCAACAAAAGCAGCTGCCTTGGCCTCTGCGGCAACGGTCCTTTTGTTATTGTGTACCCAGATGGTATTTGGTATTACAACGTAACTACTGATGATGTTGAGCGAATTGTCGAAGAGCATTTGATCAATGGCGTGCCTGTTGAGGAACTGGTTATGCTGAAGATGGAAGCCTGATATTCCCTCATTCATTTATGCTACCCAGGAAATTATGGAAGTCCCTTCTCTATTTTAGAGGACGGGGCTTTTTGCATGTTATCCCTCTTTTAAAGGTATAATGAGATTACCCTAGGACAACCTTATTCAGAAAAGAGGCTGAAGCAGCCATGGCAATTTTCCATTATAATTCCGAACGTCCTTTCCGCGGAAATCCCGATTTACACCTTCATTATTGGGGTCAGGAGCAATGTGCTCCAGGGCACTCGGTTGGACCCGGTGTACGCGACTTATACAAAATTCATTTTATTCATGGAGGAACCGGCACCGTTTCTGTCGGAGAACATTCCTATACCCTGCGGGCTGGTCAGGCTTTTTTGACCTATCCCCATATTGTTACTTTCTATGCAGCAGACCACTCTGATCCCTGGAATTATTCATGGGTGGCTTTTACTGGCGAACAGGTCGAATTTATGTTGTCCAAAACCTCTTTGTCGCCCGAGCACCCCGTCTTTCCAATGGACGAACACTTGATGCCAGGTCTGTACGAACGACTGATTCAAGCAGCAGAACCTGCGGATTGTCTTGATTTGCCCTTAAAAGCGCTTATGTATGAGTTCTTTTCTCTATTACTGCAGACCGTACCAGCCGCACCTGATATCCTTCCCTTGCCGAAGCAAAAAAGCATTTACGTTGAGCAATGTCTCCACTTCCTGCATGCCCATTATTGCGAGAACGTTACGGTAGAGATGATGTCTGCAACGCTAAAGCTGGACCGCAAATATTTATCAACCCTCTTCAAGCGGACCATTGGCCTGCCTCCACAACAGTATTTATTGAACTTTCGGGTCGCCAAAGCCTGCGAACTGCTGACAGAAACCAACTGTACAATTGGCGAGATTTCACGCTCTGTCGGCTATCAGGACCCCTTGCTGTTCTCGCGTATGTTCAAGAAGGTACGAGGCTGCTCTCCCAAGGAATATCGTCTCCGTCATCTCCAGAAAGAAGACATTGTTCTATAAAAAGCTTCCTTGCTGACATACGCTTCACTCCGTTCATTCGCTACAATTAGAACGTAGCAAGGACAAGTGGCAGCTTCATAAAACTTAAACCCATGCTTTCGAAGCGAGACTGTAACGTATGCTCACAAAACTAAGCGTATGCTTTCGAAGCGAGTTTTATTGCGATGCGTCTCAAGTAGTGAAGCTTCATAAAACTTTTAGGAGGAAACATAATGTACAATGCAAGTGATACTAGATATGACAATATGACATATAACCGTACAGGCAAAAGCGGCTTGCTGCTTCCGGCGATTTCGCTCGGACTGTGGCATAACTTCGGCGGGAATGATGTCTTTGAGAACGGTAGAGCGATGGTCAGAAGAGCATTCGATCTCGGGATCACCCATTTTGATCTGGCCAACAACTACGGTCCACCGGCAGGTTCTGCGGAAGAGACTTTCGGGGCCATCCTGAGCAAAGATCTAACCGCTTACCGTGATGAGCTGATTATCTCCACCAAGGCCGGGTATTATATGTGGCCGGGACCTTATGGCGAATGGGGCTCCAAGAAATATCTGATCTCCAGTCTGGATCAGAGCCTGAAACGGATGGGGCTTGATTATGTCGATATTTTCTACCACCACCGTCCAGATCCAAACACACCGCTGGAAGAAACTATGGCTGCACTGGATCTTATTGTCCGTCAAGGCAAGGCTCTTTATGTCGGCATCTCCAACTATAAACCTGAAGAAGCGCGTGAAGCGGCTCAGATCCTGCGCCGGCTAGGAACACCATGCCTTATTCATCAGCCTAACTATTCCATGATGTCGCGTTGGATCGAAGATGGACTTCAAGATGTATTGGCTGAAGAAGGAATCGGCACCATCGCTTTCTCACCGTTGCAAAAAGGTATCCTGACCGACCGTTATCTGAACGGCATCGCTGCCGATTCCCGTGCTGCCGGACCTAGCGTGTTCCTGTCCGAGAAGGAAATTACTGCAGAGGTTATTGGCAAGGTACAGAAGCTGAATGAGATTGCTGCCGCACGTGGACAAAAGATGTCACAGCTAGCCTTGTCATGGGTACTTCGCGGAGGTAAAGTAACCTCTGCGCTTATCGGCGCCAGCAAGGTAAGCCAGATTGAGGATGCCGTAGCATCCTTGAATGCACCGGAACTTAGTGCAGAAGAGCTGGAACAAATCGAGACTATTTTGCAGGGATAATGAAAGTTCAGGCTTCATAAACAAAGACGGCACATGAGACCTAGGCAGCACTAAAGCTGCCAGGGTACTTACGTGCCGTCTTTTTTTAATTTACTGCCTTCACCCAAATCTCTGCGTAATACATACCATAATCAGCAATCCCAGAACAAAGGAATAGGTTGAGGGTCGTTCAAAGCCATGGCCATGGCTTTCCGGGATCAGCTCCTTATAGACAATGAAGAGCATGGCCCCTGCCGCAAAAGCCAAGCCGTAGCCCACAATATTCTGTATGGAGCTGGCGGTAAAATAACCGATCACTGCCGCTACGATCTCTATCAAGCCTGTTAGCGCAGCTAAGGTCAGTGCCTTTATTCTGGATGTCCGGGAATTCATTAGAAAGACGGCCAGAATTAATCCTTCCGGTATATTTTGCGCACCGATGGCAATGGCAACCATCGGTCCCAAATTCCCCTGCTCACTGGCATAGCTAAAGCCTGTACTAAGTCCTTCCGGAATGTTATGAATGAACAGAGCGATCATTACCAGGAGCGCCTTCGAATCCATGTCGGTATAACCGGGCTTATTCTCCACATCCATGTGGGGCAGATTATTCCCAATCAAATCGAGCAGCAGCACACCAGTTATCAAGCCTAAGAATAAAGCAACAAGACCTGACTCTATGATCGCTTGCGGGATTAAGCCGAACATGGAAGCGGACACCATGATGCCTGCTGTGAACGCAACGAGAACGTCCTTCCATTTCTCCGACAACCTTTTTATGAACAAAATAGGAATCGCCCCAAGCACAGTCGCCATTGCTGATAATAAACTGCCAAGCAGCGCATTTGCCAAGTCTTCAACTCCCTTTGGACAGGTCTGATAGACCAAGCATATGCTAAAGATCCGGAACACAGTACCGGAAACACAGTTTATATAAGGTTAAGCATCTTCGGGCTCCTGCTTTAGTATTACTTTTACATCAGGTATCAGATATCTATAGAAGCTGAATGTACCTTCCCCTTTTTTCTCCAATATATTCACTTTACATAGTATAGAAAGAACTTCTTCTAGTTGGTCTACAGGTCTACCTAGCTTCAGGGATAATCCATCAATGCTCTCGAAGGCACCTGAATTCTGTCGAAAGAACTGTGTGCATTCCATTTGCAATAAAATATGTATTTTATCCTTCATATTTTCCCCTTCTTCGATATAGAAGTTTTCTGTTGATCCTATTATAAACCGTTTATATAAGCTAAGAAATCCCCATATAGTCTTAATTATATTTACAATAAAAGAATATGTAATAAGTAACTATTACTACAAAAAAAATAAAACAACTCATACGAGATGTTTTATTGTATACCGTATATTTGTTTGTAAAGTGCCGCTGTTGCTTTATTTCTATCTTTTATATCTAATTTTTGGAATATGCTACTGATATGGTTTTTAACTGTGTGTTCACTTATAAATAGCTTCAGAGCTATTTCCCTATTTCCATATCCTTTTGCAACCAGTCGAAGAACCTCATTTTCCCTTTTGGACAATTGCTCCATATTCTCTTTCACTTTATGAATATCCGCTTCGTCTTCTTTTTCTTTAATAGAAAAGTCTGCTTCCAGGAAAATAGCTTTCCGATTATATTTGTCAAACGCCTGGATTAAAGCCTTTGAATACCCCAACAGGGAATCCGCGTGTGAATAATCAGCCTTTTGTTGTATGTAGGTAAGCGCCAATACTTGTCCAACTATAGAAACAGGAATGGCCCCTCCTTTGTTCCACACTTGGAATTCATCAATGATCCCTATAGTATCCTTCGCAAAGGAATGAGAACGGAGTATTTCTGTATCATAAAAAAGGATAGGACAGATTAATAAAGCCTGATACTGCTCATCTTCGGTCAGCGGTAAATACGGCAATAGGTCTGATAAATACTTCTCCAGCACTTGTAATTCCTTAAATAATTCAGGATTCCATTGTTGTAGAGCACTTTGCAGCAATTTAATACGAGCAAGTTCTTCCAGCTCATTAATCATTAACTTTTGAATCAGTAGCGTATACAACAGCCTGAAGGCATCTGCATAGTAACTGGCTAGCCCATATTTATCACGCATAACTTCAACACATAATACCGAAACCAAAGAATTATTGTACATAATAGGAACTTCAAGAACCGCACGCCCTTGCTCCCAATGACATACTTGTTCTTCTCCAGTCGAAGTGACTTCCTCATCAAAATATTTACTGATTAGCTTTGAGGTTACGTCAGGTAATTCCGATTGTTGAATGCCCCGAGAGAGAAAATGCAGCTTGCCTGTTCTAAACTTATCACGGTATAACAAACAAACCAATGTGGTTTCCGTTATATTTAAAGTTGCGTCCAGCAGCAGATAGAACAGCTGTTTCACTTGATTCGTTTCCTTAATACTTTTGAACAACTCAAATACGATAGTCATTAAAGCATTCATTTCACTATGTTCGGCTCTTAATCGTATATTCGATAAGTGGAGCTGCAATAAATCCGTACTTATCTTAAGAAATGGATGAGACTGAAGATCCGGAAGATAGGAATACATTCCTCCAAAATACACTCCATCTACAGCAGAATCATTAAAAATGGGGTAGCAGAATAACTGCTTGATGGGCAAATTGAGCTTTTTAAAAAAAACATTTCTCGGATCATTGTCTGCATGCCTCCAAATCTCAGGTTTAGCAGTCGCAGCAACTTTTCCTAAAAGCCCCTCCCCCAGAAGAAATTTTTGCTCCCTTAGGGTTTCACTCTGTTTACCACTGGTATAGAGGATTTGGAAAGAATCATCTTTATTTTTAACGGCGTAAGCTAAAAAGTCGACTTCAGGCAAAAAATCATGCAGACTTTCAAGAAATTCAGCTTTTGCATTTCTCTGCGTATGAATGGCCCCCAGGATCTGATTCATTTGCCCCAGATGCTTCTCTCGCTTCTCTACTTCCATTTGGCTAGTTAATATAGTAGTTAGCAGACTTGAGTACATATCAAAATAATGAATGACTTGTTGAAGCTCATCCGAAGATTTCCGTATAATTTCACCGTACACTTTAAAGGCCCTGTCATTCAAATTAACAGCTACAGCTTCTTCAGTAAAAAATCCAGACCAAATATAGTAATCCGGATAATCGGCTAGAGTCACCGGATAGAGCATCAGCTTTGTACCAAAAAAGGCTGTAGACTGTCCTTCAATGACTTGTGGACTCTTCGAGGCTCCGTAAGTCAATATGGTCCTTTTCATATATTCTTTAATCTCATAGTGCTGAGTAACATGATCTGTGATGGGATCTATAATGGTTGGCGGTATAATACACTCCCCGTCTACAGTGGTGATAAATATCGATAACTGTACTTTGTTTGATAATCCATCCTGAATGATCCCAAACCCATCCATACAGTGTTTCATAGCTCTAACCCGCCCATCTGGTTGTAATATATTCCCTCTTACCATTTCAGTTTGTTATTGTTAATATTTTTCTTCTTTTTGTAATAATCAAGGAAGTAACGCTTCCTTGCTGTACAACTTTCATACTATCGCATAAATTCCTAATAATGTATAATCCACGGCCTCTAGAGGCTTCTATCTGCAGATCTATATTTGTATTTATAATGTACGGTGAGCCTATCTGACTAATCATCAAATCCATTCCGTCCTTATAAAGCTCCCATTTCAGCCAAAAGGTATTAAAATCATTCGCATGATCCACCACATTCATACAAGCTTCTTCAGTCATCAGTTTCAGAAAAACAGTTTCTTTGGAATCGAATCCTATATCCTCTGCATAAGAGCCCGTCAAGTTCATTGCTAATTCAATGTCAGTTTCTCCCCTAAGCAGCAAGCAATGTTCTGCGCTCATAGTCATCATCGTTTGTCCTCTCAAATAAAATTGGAATTGAGGGCAATTCCCATTAGTCTTTCTGGTCATCTTCTTTTGAGTTTATCCGATACTTACCAGACATATCCTGCAAGCTATGCGACATATGAGTGAGATGACCCACTAAGGTAGACGTTTTAGTAATATGAGACTGGTTCTCTTCCGCCAGCATAGAAATTTGATTCACTGAAGCCATCACTTCCTTGGTATGCACTTCCTGTTCATCACTTGCTTGAAGGATATCAGCAATACGATTCTCCATATCGCCAATGGCATGAAGAATCCGCTGGAATACTTGTTCCGTCTCCATATTCTGCTCAACACCGATCCTGATCGCCTCTTCAGCATGCCGCATATATTCATTCACACCGAGAATCAAAGCATTGATAACTTGTGTAGACTGTGACGTTCTATCCGCAAGCTTCTGAATTTCCTCAGCTACAACGGCAAACCCTCTTCCCGAATCTCCTGCTCTAGCAGCTTCAATAGCTGCATTAAGCGCCAAAAGGTTAGTTTGACTGGAAATATCACTGATAATCGAAACCGTGTCGGAAATTTTCGCAGTATTCACAATGAGCTCATTAGTTGTAGAACGGATATGGAACATACTTTCTCTAGAGCTATTCACTACGATTCCACCTTGCTTTCCCAGGTGAACTGCTTCTTCTGATGAAGCACTAGCCATGGAGGCAAAATTGACTACGGATTGAACTCCCTGCTCCATTACATACATTTTATTAGATACTTGTAGCACGGAATCAAACTGACCTGATGATCCTTGCGTCAGATAATCAAAGGCTTGATTGATTTGTTTACTATGAGAATCCAACTGGCCGGCATGCAGAGATATTTCATGAATATCCTTAGTTAGGCTCAAGACCAAATAGCGGTACGATTCCCAGAGTTCTCCCAAATCATCCTTTCTGGTACTGACTTCTATATTCTCCGTCAGATCTCCCGTTGCGACCCTTTTCATTAACTGGGTGAGATCCTTGATTGGCTTAGTTAGTCGCTTAGCCATGATCCAACCTACTAAACCTGCAAGGATCGGAAAGATTCCGCCAATCTTAAAGGTAAAAGCCAGCATTTCCTTGGTACGTTGTGTAATGATGTTGGCATCAAACTCTACCATCATTAATCCAACAATCTGCGAATCTGCAGTCATGATGGGGGCATAACCTGCTTTTCGTTTGAGGCCGTTATAATTATAGAGTTCCGAATAAACGGGGTGATGCATCTGAGTGAGACTATCACGCAGGGATGCAGCTATAGGCACAGTGTCCCCCGCCTTTATCCCACTTTCTCTCATACGACTATCTGCAACCAGGATGGTTCCATCAACAGTTATAATTGCTGCATCCAGAAAAATGGGTTTGTGGTTCACAATACCATCCACCTTAGCCTGCAGAGCAGGAAGTGCTGAATTATCCCCTTTAGTAAGTTGCAAGAGTTGGTTGGGATCAATCAAGGTAGTCGTAATATTGGCGCAGCCGACTAATTCTTCACCAGCAGCTTTATCAATCTGGTTGTAATTCACATAGTAACCAGCAGTCAAGATGGATATCACACTAAAGAGGACAAGTGATATGGATAACAGTGATAATTTCCCCGTAATACCTAATCTAAGCTTCATACAGTGCCCCCTTAATATGGATCTCATCGCCATGACTCTTCCCGCTTGGGGTAAGGTAGGCGATCCCCTGCTCTGTATGAACTTTACAGTGAATCGTACCTTTTCCTGTTACTTCAACCTTACCTCCTGTATAGATTTCAGAATATGAGGCAGAGGCGAACCTAATATCACACGGTTGGGTAGACAAGGCTTCGACCCGTTCCACTGCAGTTTGGAGATATATACTAATCCCTTTCATCTGTTCTTCATCTTTTTGCAAAGCGATTCGTTCTTCATTCATAAACGCACTTAAGCGAATTTTTAAGATTTGCATATATTCAGGCAATCCAGTTTTCACTTTGTCCAGTTTTTGCAGGAATTCAGACAACTCTTTAAAAAACGTCTTATGTTTTACTTGTATGAGTATATTTAAAAGTGTGCCGTATCCGTACCCTTTGTTATTGGCCATTTCACTAAATTTCTTCATAGCTACGATTAAAGTTTCAAAGGATTTATTCAGTTGAAAAAGTTCTTTGTAAAACATACTAGCCAGCATAGAAGGCTTACCCGCACTTAATGTCGTGTTCAGAACTGTACCGGTGACTGAAATACTACCAGCAGCAATGATTGAACCTTTAAATACATTTCCTTTCACCATTACTTTGCCCAATGCTTCAATATGCACACCATCATGAACATCCCCATGAATCGTTATATCTCCGGTGAAATAGATGTTTCCCTTTTCATAAGTGGCATCCCCATGATGTTCATATACAGCGATAATTCTTAATAAATAACTATTCTTATTGGCTACTAGTAACGGTCTTCCAGGTATCATTGCGTACCAAACATTAGATCTGAATTCAACCGAAGGGTCAAAGGGGATCTGAATATCCTTAACAGGTTCTGATAGTAAAGAATTCCTCTTAAGGTCCGTCCCAGGTTCACCTGGTTCAGAAGGATGATACAGAGCAATCTTTGTCCCTTTGTCCACAGTAGGAATTACCAACTCCGATGTAAAATCAACTACACCATTGTTCTCATTGACACCCCTATGAAAGGTTTCATCCGAAAAGAAGGTTTCGATCCAAGCATCAGAACCCTTGGTGCTCGCTACACCTTTGCCTATGAGTATTTCTTTACCCGAGGGCAAGTCCAACTCCTGTTTCAATACATCTTTATTCACAAACTGGGGGGCAACACCCATCTCTTCAATCTTATCCATAAGCCCTTCAAGCGTTAATCTCCGCTTGAGATCGGGTTTATAGGCAATCCCCACAAAAATGTTCTCAGTTTGCAGTCTAACGGTGGGAACTGCTTCAAGTTCAAACTTATGATGTATGAGTATATACAATTCCATATCCTGCGCTCTTAGGCTTAATGTGTAGCCAGAGATTGGTTCCCCTATGTATGTCCATATCAGATTATCTTTCGAAGAGACCCTCATTCTTTCTTTCAAAGTAACATCGTTTACACTAATAACGAAGTCTTTAAAGGGAGGATCGATGCTATAGGATTGCTTGGAGGCAATCTTAATACTATTGCCCTGAATACTGACAACACCCAATAGTTGTTCTCCTTCTAAAGAGTAGCCCACAATAATCACCTCATTGTTCACAGTAAGGCTATTTTAATCATAAATTATATACAAAATATGATTAGAATATATATACATATATATAATCCTACTTACAATCGGGCTAATTCCAGTAAATCTATGTTTCTCTCTTCATGGAATCTACTAATCATTTTCTTTTGGTATTGCTGCACATCATTTTGCCCCTTGTTTTTGGTCTGATACATAGCGATATCAGCATTACTAATTAATGACTCCGCATCCTCGCCGTCTCGCGGATAAATACTAACCCCTATACTAGCAGTTGTCTCCAGTCTCATGGTTCTAAATTTCATTGAATTCTTAAAAGCTTGCAGAATCATTTTTCCCGTATGTATGGCTTCTTCTTCAAATTTAAGATCATTAATCAGAATTACAAATTCATCGCCACCCAAACGGGCAACGGTTCCATTCTCACCTATCTGATTTGCAATAATGGTTGATATTTCACGCAACACCTTGTCTCCGATTCGATGTCCCAATGTGTCATTAACATCCTTGAAATGATCCAAATCGATTAACATCACAGCAAGCTGATGTTGCTCCTTCTTAGCTATATCTATAGCTAATTGAAGGCTTTTGTAAAAAGACGCTCGATTAGGCAGGCCTGTGAGATCATCATGATACGCCAAATGGAGCATTTCCCGATCACTCTTTTTTCTTTCTGTATTATCGCTGATCATTGTATAAATACGCAGTAGATGGCCTTCTGCATCTTCTGTCATCTTCAGATTCACTAACCCTTCAATCACACTCCCGTTAGGTATTACAAAAGAAAGCTCAATATCACATACTTCTTTTTGTTCTAACAACCTAGGATATATCTTTTCCCGGAACAATAGCTCGGAATCGGCAGTCAGAAAATCAAAGATATTTTTACCAAGCACCGTCTGTAACGAACATTGCATTTTATTCAAAAAATATGTATTTACATCATGGATATAACCAGTGGCATCGGTTGCGTAGATCATGGCAGGGGTATATTCAAATAAGCTTCGAAATCTTTCCTTCGATCTATCTTCTGTTTCTACCTTCTTAGCTACCTTATACATTAAATTACGCAGTTGAGCCATTAAGGGGGCTGATGGTTTAACCAAATCTGTTCGTATCTCTGGAGCTTGGAGATTCTTCAAGGCAAACTTTACTCTTAAGAAAAGATCGGTATATCTAAATGGTTTCTCCACAAAATCTTGAGCTCCGGCAAGTACGGCTTTCTCAACCAATTCCATTTCTCTTGCTGCTAACAATAGGATTACTGGAGTGTTCTCATAGGCATTATTCATTTTAATTTGCTCGCAAATTTCCAGGCTGCTGCAATCTGGCAGATCAATACCCAATAAAATCAAATCCATATGAGAACTTGCTGCTTGGTTTAGGTTGAGTCTCTCCAGCCCTTCCTTTGCTGTGCTGGCAACAGTAATATCAATAAAACCCATTTTCCGCAGCATAATCCCTAGAACGGAACAGCACTCTGTGGAATCATCAATTATTAAGATCTTTTTCATTATCATACTTAACCAGGCCCCCATTAGTGAAATTAATTACAAGTCAGTGTATCTAAATCCGACTGTACTGAATCATCGATTTTAACACTGCTAATAGGCTGCTGTTTAGGCAAATGAATGTTAACAATAGTTCCTTTTTCGATATCTGTGTAATAGATGAGCGTACCATAATGCTTCTGGACAATACTTCTGCATAGCATCCCCCCCATTCCAATCCCCTTTTCCTTAGTTGAAAAGAAGGGCTGACCCAGGTAAGGAACTCGCTCCGCTGAGATGCCAGTACCTTTATCCTCTATTTGGATATTCACAAAATCCGGATCATAGTCAACGATCCGGATCGAAATAACTCCACCTTCAGTCATGGATTCGGCAGCATTGATCAGTAGATTGTTCAGTAGCATGCTAATCAATCTCTGCTCACATTCAATATCCCGATGGTATTCACATTTGATCTCCACCTGTATTCCTGCTTCCTGTAAAACAGGATACAGATCGTCCAGACAATCGTGGACAACATTCTTTAGCTTAACGTTTCTAAAGTTCAGGTTGTCGACGTCATCGTCCCTTGCTAAGAACTCTAAGCCATCCATTAATTTCTCCAAAATTACGATTTGTGAATGAATAAGGGTAGAGTGCTTAGGGCTTATGGAATCCCTCAGCAGTGTCGTATACCCTTTTATAACAGTAATTGGATTTCTTACTTCATGAACAATACCCGCTGCCATCCGCTTCACAATATCCATATCATCGGTCATTTCAAGTCCACCTTCCGTGCATTAAACTGCAACAATGCAGATTTCAGTTTGAATACAAATACATGAACAGAAAATGACAAGATAAGATGATATTATGAAGGCATAAGCGGAAATATTGTTATAATTTGTATCATTGAGCTGGTTTCCTTATCTTAAGCTTAATTACATCTATTGGTAATCGCTCTTGTTTCCTATTTGTTATTCCGCTAGAATAAGAAACTGTTCCTATAGCGCTACAAAAAAAAGGCCTCTCCCGAGTTCAAAGAACCCAAGAGAAACCTCTAATCTAATAGGACTTGATAGTAATACTCCTATACTCTACTAATAAACTCGGCGATATCTGTCTTAATCAACTGCAGCGCGTTTCTCCAGAAATCAATGGAATGTACATCTACGCCCATCATACCCGCTGCATCCACGATATTATTCTTACTTGTTGCACTTAGGAACAGGCGGTATTGGGTGACAAATTCCTCTCCTCTTTTCAAATACTCAGCATACAGCCCTTTAGAGAATAGCAGCCCGAAGGAATATGGAAAATTCAAAAATTCATTGCCAGCCATAAAATATCCGGCCTTGTTCATCCACATATAGGCATGGAATGTAGTCTCGTCAATACTTTCACCATAAGCCTCAACCAAGCAGGAATGCATTAATTCATTCAGTTCCTGAACGGTTAGCGGCCCTGACGCTCTTCTTGTAAATAATTGAAGTTCAAATAAATACCGGGCATAGAAATCCACCAGATAATAACCGGCATCGGAAATGCTTCTTTCCAGAATCGGGAGAGCCGCCTTCCCTGATGCATTGCTGATTAAGATCTGATTCACCAGGGTCTCGCAGAATATCGAGGCCGTCTCGGCAATCGGTATCGGATAATCCGTGTTCAGCATCGTTTCATGACTCAGGCAGGAACTATGATAGGCATGGCCAATTTCATGGGCAAGCACGCTAATATCCAGTGAAGTCCCTGTAAAGGAAGTCATAATTCTACTCTCATGAATAGGAAAAATATCGATGCATAATCCATATCCAGCCTTGCCTGCTCGCGGCTCTGCATCAATCCAGCGCTGATCGAAGACCTTCTCAGCAAATTCGGCCAGCTCCACACTAAAGGTTGCGAAGCTGGATATAATGATATCCTTCGCTTCCGTGTAGGTTGCTGGTACCGTCTCCTCACCGATCGGTGCAAAGATATCATAAAAAGGAAGAGCATCCGGATGCCCCAAAAATTCAGCCTTTTTCCGATAGTAGGCATGAAAGCTTGGCAGACTTTCCTTAAGTGCTGTAAGCATGGCATTCAAGGTTTCACTATCCATTCTCGAGGTCTCAAGCACCTTCTCCAGTGAAGAAGAGTAACCTCTCATTCCATAGATGGCTAGCGCCTCACCACTAATACCATTGATGCTGGCTGCACAGACTGGCGCAATCTGCTGACAGGCTTCAATCTCTGCAAGATAAGCAGCGAGTCTTAATTCCGCCTTACTTTCATAAGCCATACTTCTCAGTTCAGAGAGTGTAACCTCTCTAGATTCGCCTTCAATTGAGATCACTGTACGCACATTTGAGGCACGCTCCATATAGAGCCTTTCCCACGCTTTGGAACCTGTGCTCTGCATGTTGGCTATAGCCACTTCAACTTCTTCACTTAACACATGACGGGATTGCGCTAACAGTTCTTGCAGATAAAATCGATGCTCCAGCAGATAGGGAGAGCTCCTGATAAACGCATCGACGTTCTCACAGCCGGCAAGCCAAAGCTTAAAGCTAGCAACTGTCCCGGCAATTTCAGCATTCATCTGCTCCATATCCTCTGCAAGATTCATAGCTTCTATATGGTCACTATCCGCACTGAGAATTAATTCTGCATAAGCCAACAAACACACATATACGCTTTTATATTGGTTATACAGCCTTAGAAAGGCTTCGATTGCTGCTGCAGGACCCTGAGTGTTCGCAAGCTTACTCTTAGTCCACTGGTTTAAAGCCTCGCTATGTTGATCTAGCAGCTCCCGGTCTGCTCTTAGTTTTGGCGATTCGAAGGAGGGATATATAGTATCCAGATCCCAGGTCATATTCATTTGTGAATCACTCCAATGTATAGGGCAATGTTATTTCAACAATGGTACCCTGTAGTTTATTGCTGCTAAACTGAATCGTTCCCTGATGATCATGGATAATTTTTTGACTAATCATAATTCCTAATCCAGTGCCACCGGACTTCGTTGTAAAAAAAGGTGTACCAATTTGACTAAGAATATCAGTGGGTATGCCTTTGCCCTGATCCATAAACCGGATTAATACATGCTGCTTCTGTCTGCATACCTGAACTTTAATCTCCGTTCCCGGGGGACTAGCTTCTATGGCGTTTTTTAGGATATTAATAAATACTTGCTTCAGCTTATTCTCAGCACATCTTATGTATAAACTAGCCTCTTGCTCGAATACTTCTAATTCAATCTCATTCTCCGACAAATGAGCTTGGCCATTAAGTAGGGTTACCGTTTGTTTCAATAAGGTTATCAGATCTTTATCCAGAAATTCCGAAGTTGTTGGTTTCGCTAGCAGCAGTAGTTCCCCAATAATTGAATTAATGCGATCGACCTCAGAGATCACCAAATCACTATATTTCTCACTTAATGGGGATTGGGCAAATAATAATTGTACAAAACCTCTAATACTAGTTAAGGGATTGCGTATCTCATGGGCTATTCCAGCCGAAAGCTCTCCTATTAACGAGATGCTCTCGGTCTTCCTTAATAATTCTTCTGTTATTTTCCGTTCCGAAATATCACGGACTACGGAAACTACCATTGTCTTATTGTTCAGCTTAAATGTTCTCGAACTAATTTCCACAGGTTTGGTCATTCCATCCTTGGTAATATGAGCCCACTCAGTAAAAGTGGAACTCCCTTGAATAATGGTTGAGAAGGTATCGTCAAATTTATTTTTAAGACTTGGGTGGGCAATATCATTTACTGATTTCGAGAGAAGTTCAAGCTTAGTATAACCAAGCATTTGGCAAGCCATATCGTTTACATCGATGAATTTCGAAGGTTTTCCTTGATGGTCCGTCTGGTAGAAATAGATAGCGTCATTGACTTGGTTAAACAATCTATAATATTTCATTTCCGATAGTTTCGTTTCTGTAACGTCTCTGGAAAGACATACGTACGAAATAATCTTCCCAGCAGGCTCTTTTACCGAAGTAATAGACAGACTGACGCTGATCAGTTCACCATCCTTTTTTAACCTGAACGTATCCAGTGAGAAAACCTCATGCCCCTGGTCAATATACTGAGAGAGTCTGTCCCGTTCCTCGATTAACTCAGGGGGTATGTGGGGGAGTTTCAAACTTTTTAAATCAGCCTTAGTCCAACCATACATTTTAGTGAAAGATGAATTAACATATACCACGCTTTTATTAGTGTCTAAAATATAGATAGCATCCGGGCTGTTCTCCACATAAGAGTATAAGGAATACTGCGGAATTGCGGTCTGATATACATTTGGCATAATAGACTCCCATAGTCAGTTTATTCAATAGTAACAAAATTTATCAAAATGATCATTATATTATGAGACAGCTTATCCCTTATATTTTCCTATTCAAAAAGAGGCCTTTCCCCAAGTTTGAACACTCGCGAAAGACCTCTTGTTATCAGGCTATTATATTGGATCATTCTTAATCCTCGGACCCTGTTCTCAGATACAGTGCTTGATCAATTACGGGTTGATCGCTGAATCTTTCGAGTTCATTATAGGCAGGAATACCATGCATCGCCATATCCAAGCCCTCTTCTTCTTCATCATCCTTAACCCGCAAGCCGACGGTTGCTTGGATCAGCTTGGCTGCACCATAGCTTAACGAGTAGCCCCAGATAACCACAGCAGTGACTCCAAGCAATTGAACACCCAGCAAATGAAAGTGCCCTGTAGTAAGGAGGCCAGCCTTTTGATCCAAGAGCCCTACCGCCAAGACTCCAAATGTTCCGTTAATCCCGTGAACAGCAACTGCTCCTACAGGGTCATCCACCTGCAGCTTATCAATGGCGAGCGTCCCCCAAATCACAAGCACACCAGCAACTAGACCAATTAGAATCGATGAATACGGAGTTACAAACGCACAGCCTGCTGTAATAGCGACCAGACCGGCCAGCGCTCCATTCATCGTCATACTCGGATCTGCTTTTCCATAGCGGAACATGGTGTAGATCATGGCAGAAGTCCCGCCCGCCGCAGCGGCCAGCATCGTATTCAGAGCGATTAGTGAAAGGTTGGCATCCGCGGCGTTCAAGGTGCTGCCGGCATTAAATCCAAACCAGCCAAACCACAGAATAAAAGTACCGGCAGAGGCTAGTGGAATGTTACTCGGGGCAAACACATTCACGCTGCCGTCCGTATTGAACCTGCCACGGCGAGGCCCCAGCACTTTTGCAAAAGCAAAGGCAGCCGAGCCTCCTAGAGCATGAATAGCAGCCGAACCAGCAAAGTCCTTCATGCCCAGCTGTGCAAGCCAGCCTTCAGGATTCCACACCCAGTGGCCTGAGATCGGATATAAAATAGCGGCTACAAAAAAAGCGATCAGGATATACGCCTTAAAAGACATACGTTCCGCAACAGCACCGGATATGATGGAAATGGTCGCGATGGCAAAACCAATCTGAAACAGCACATAGGCTGACAAAGGTAGATTCAAGTTGATATGTAAAGTCTGGGAGGCTCCCCAAAAATTAAAACTTATGATTCCGGCAAAATCTTTTCCAAACATCACACCAAAACCTACTAAGAAAAAGGCTAACACCCCAATGGTGAGATCGACAAAAATTTTCATAGTCACATTGACTGCATTCTTCGTACGCACAAATCCCGCTTCGAGCAAGCTAAAGCCGCCCTCCATAAACAAAACCATCGCAGCAGCAAGCACTACCCAAACCGTATTTAAAGCGATATCACTTCCGGCATTCATGGTGTTACCCTCCCTGATACTTTATATAACATAAGTTATATTATAGGGAGAGGGGTCAAATTGTCAACATCCAGTGTAATGTTTCCTTACACAAAAAGAGGACAAAGTATGTCTTTGCCCCCTGTTGTGATCTATTTCATTTCGGTTTTTATTTCAATTCATCTATGGTTTCATCCGTCTGGCCTGTTCTAATGTTATACATTTCTAGTAGAGGTAGAACAAAGATTTTCCCGTCGCCCATTTCTCCAGTTTGTGCTGTCTTAATCAGCGTCTGAATGGTTTCTTGTACTTTATTGTCAGATACGACGATTTCAATCTTTATTTTGTGGTGCAAATTAACTGTATAAGACTTTCCTCTATAAACCCCCGTTGTATTCTTCTGCTGCCCACGCCCTTGTGCCTGAGTAACTGTAAAGCCGGTTACTTCAATAATTCGCAATGCGTCAATGACTTCTCTAAGCTTCTCTGGGCGAATAATGGCTTCTACTTTTTTCATATGTATCCTCCAAATTATATAAGATGAACTTGAGATTTTCCCATACCAGGTGTCGGTCGTAACTACGAGAAATATTTGGACTTCCGGCCGCTGTTGTCTCCAAATTTCTTGATTTATTCCGCTATTTGCGGATGAAATTCGGAGACTGCCCATGCTTCCGAAGCGAGCTTTCCTACGGAAAGCTTTCAGGCGGTCGCTATCGCTCCTACAGTTCCAAAATTCCCCTTCGTTACTTCTCACCCTGTTCTTCTTTTTTCAGTTCATCTTATATAGTGTATCTGCAAATAAAGTGTACCATAAATTTGGTACACTTGACCTAAAAAAACGCACCGAAGGAATAAATCGGTACGCGTTTTTAATAGTTCATTATAATGCTATTTCCCTTGGGAAGCTGCTTGATACACCAGTTTGCCTCCATAATGGCCTGTTAGTACTACCAGTGTTCCACCTGTCAGAGACAAGACAATCAGAAGGGGGATAAATACTTTGGAGAAACTAAATTTCGCATATTTTTTTAATTGCGGGATCACCGGGAACAACTGATACAGTTTAATTGCGACGATTATTCCAAACACAATTAAGGTGAACATGGCAAAGGTCTCATGCGTATGAACAGCTGCTTCTTGCGTCCCGAATACTTGTTTAGCAAAATGCTCCCCGCCATCACCAGTCAGATATGCAGCAATAGCAGAGACAAATCCAATCATCAGGCAGAAGTTGGCGATTGTATTCCACACATTTGGCTTCCACAAGGCAATTAATTGGAGAATCGCACCTAAAGATAATAAAGCGATTGGAAAATGGACAATCAGCGGATGAAGGGGCGTGCTCATAATAAATTTCTCCTTTGGGATTGGTTTGGGCTAACATTATAATTACGCTGATCTATCAGGTTGTTTCCAGGTGTGAAACAATTGGTAAAACAATGAAAAATGTACTTCCAATACCCACTTCGCTTTCAACCCAAATGGTACCTCCATGCGATTCTACAATCCACTTTGCAATCGACAACCCTAATCCTGTGTGGCCCTGCGTACGATTGCGTGATTCATCAACCCTACTGAAACGCTCGAATACTTCCTGCAGCTTAGCTTTTGGAATTCCAATACCTGTATCCTGGATCTGCAGGGTCAATAGGTTACCCTTCACTGTGGCCTTCACCAAGATACGATCTCCTGCAGCAGTATATTGTACAGCATTATCCAAAAGGATCACGAACAGCTGTTGAAGACGTTCCTGATCACCCCTCACAATAACTCGTGTATTTGCATTTAGCACAAACTCAATCGCTTGCTGCTGTGTAATAGGCTGGAAATTGCGAAACGCACGTTCTAATTCTCCATCTAACGAGAATTCGTCATATGTAAGCTCCACAACAGCATCGTCAGCTTGTGCCAAGGTCAATAAATTCGAGACGAGACTCGTCATTCGTCGAACCTCATCCTTCATATCCTCCATCACCTGCTTGCCAAAAGGTGAAAGTATATCCTCGGTCTCACTCTCCAATACCTCAATAGATGAATGCAGTACTGTAAGCGGCGTGCGCAACTCATGAGAGGCATCCGCGGTAAACTTCTGCTGCCTAGTAAAGGAATGAATGATTGGCTTCATGGCACGACGCGACATCGCATAGGCAAAAATAATTGAAACAATAAGAAATAAAACAGAAATGATGATTTGGGTATAAGTTACTTGTTCCAACAATCTCTGCTGCTCTGTGATATCAATCCCTGCTATTATGCTTCCCACGTAGAGGCCCTCTCGATAGACGGCTCTACCTGCCAGGAACAGGTGGATATTCTCTTTATCAATATCATAAATATGATGAAGGGTCTGTTTCTCTTGAGGAATCCATTCCTTAACATTCTCCTTGATATCATTAGCCAGATCCTCATCTACCGCATCTGTTCTAATGATCTGTCCTTCATGATCAATCAGCATGTAAAAGGGCCGTAGGGGCGTTTCGATCTCGCCGGATGGACTGTTCGTCTCCTCCTTGCCTATATAATATTTGCTAGTACTTGTCTTATTGTTATACGTAAGCATTTCATTGGAATGCTCCTGTATTTCACTAGTTACAACAGCTTCCAGCTTTGTTTTCTGTTCTTTATAAATAATAGAAGATAATAGAATGTAGCTTGTTACATTCATTGACAACAAGAATACGATCATTAAACCAGCAAAAAAAGTGGTCAGCCTTTTATTCGTTCGTGCAAACAACAGCTACCTCCACTTTGTACCCCGTGCCGCGTACATTGTTAATATGCATCTGCCCTTTGGTGCAATCAAGCTTCTTCCGCAGCTGTTTGACCAAAGCATCCAAGGTATTACTATTTACTTCCGAATCGTATCCCCATATTCGCTCGATAAGCAAAGATCGTGGGAGTACCTTGCCCTCATTCCTCATTAAGAGCTCCATTAACTGGAATTCCCGGGTAGTTAGTGTAACCTGTTCATCATTGCATTGTAGACTTCTTTCATTTAACAGCAACCGATAAGGCGATAACACTATCCATTCGTCTTGAATCGTATGCACCATCCGCCGAGAGATGCAGCGGATTCTAGCGAATAGCTCTGAGAATTCAAACGGTTTAATCACATAATCATCTGCGCCTGCATCCAGCCCGCTGATGCGATCATTCAAGGTGTCTTTTGCAGTAAGCAAAATGATCCCGCCAGCGTACGCATCTTTTCTCAACTGCCTGCAGAGCGTAACACCATCCATTAACGGCATCATCCAATCCAGAAGCAGCAGGTCATAGCTTGTAACATTAATATAATCCAATGCTTCAAGACCATTCTGTACCCAGTCCGTCGTATGCCCTTCCTTGTTCAACATATGCACAATGAGCGGGCCAAGTCGAAGGTCGTCCTCCGCTAATAGAATACGCATTGACCTCTCCTCTATACCTACATTTTTTTGATATTGATGTTCCCTACAAGTATAAACTCCATTTCTGACAAATAAATGAGAAACAAAAGCTATCTCAGGTCCCATTTCGCAAACAGCTGATCCACACGTCCGCCAATGGAAGACTCGGATATAGTTTGCAGCTTTCCATGCTCAAATATGATCCGACCTGCAACAACAACCGAGGAGACTGCTCCAGGCTGCATAGCATAGATCATGTTGGCAAACAGTTCTTTTTTCGGTGCCAGGGAAAGATCGTTAATATCAAGCGCGACGAAATCGGCGTGTTGTCCCGCTTGAAGAGAACCGATGGGCATCCGCAGTATTTCACCGGCGTTAGCGGTACCCATCTTGTAGACCTGCTCAGCGGTAATGCAGGTGCCGTCCAGACGGCTGACCTTTTGCAAAAGCGCACACATGCGCATCTCCTCATACACGCTGATTCGATTGTTGCTGCACCCACCGTCCGTTCCAAGTGCCACTCGGACTCCCGCTTTAACCAGATCTGGAATACGGGTGACCCCGTCTGCCAGAAACATGTTGCTGGACGGGCAATAAGCGAGCGAACCGCGTCTTTGACCGATCAGTTCAATTTCAGAATTCCCTAACCACACCAAGTGAATCGCAATCATTCGCTCGTCTAATACACCCAAGGAATCTAGGTAATGAACAGGTCGCAGTCCATAGTCGCGGACGATTTCCTCCACCTCAAACATTTCCTCAGCCACATGGATATGAAAAGGCGTATCCAGCTCCATCGCCAGACGATGTCCGGCCTTAATCATCTCAGGCGAGGCTGCATGTGGACTATGTGGAGCTGGATGAACCGTGACCATGGGGTTGCCCTGATATTTTATTGCTAATGCTCTCGTCCGCTCTACCGCTTCTGGCACCGTTTCGCGGTAAGCGAGCGGTGCGCCTGCCCAATCATACATGGTGCGCGCGAAGACGAGACGAATGCCCAGATCCTGGGCAGCTCTGATCACAGCTTCATCATGCGCGGTACCACCATTATGCACATAGAAGAAATCACTAACCGTCGTGACTCCATAACGCAGCATTTCCCCAAAAGCCAGCAAGGCCCCCGTATAAATAGCCTCCTCATCCAGCAGTGGTGTATAACGGTACAACGCTTGATCCCGCCATTCCAAGAAGGGTTTATCGATGGCGATTCCCCGCAATAAGCTTTGAAAAGAATGATTATGCGCGTTGACCGTACCGGGTACGATCGCTTTTCCGACCCACTCTATGTGTTCAGCCTCTGGATATCGCTGCTGCAGTTCTTCTCGGTCACCCACATCCATAATCATGCCGCTATCTATCAACAGAGCTGCATGCTCCTTAAATTCATCCTCGATATATACATAATCAGCCGAATATAATTGGCGCATTTAAAATCCTCCTAACGGTTCAATTGTTGATCCAGAGCCAGTATAGACTGTAGCAGTACATTACCAACCTTCTCGATATCCTCTATTCGGCTTTCTTCTTCCGGACAATGGCTTTTTCCGCCAAGGCTCGGCACGAACAGCATCCCCGCCTTAGTCAGAGAAGCCATATGCGTGGCATCATGACCAGCCATGCTACCTAGCTGAAGAGTGGGGTATCCCAGTTCCTGCGCCTGCTCAGCACACAATTCGATAATAAAAGAATCCAGCGGCTCCGGCGCTTGATCGAGGATCAACCGGCGTTCCAAGGTGAGACCTCTACCCTCGGCAATGGATATGGCAAGCTCGCTCCAAGCCTCCAAGACCTCCTGAATCTGCGAGCGTCGTTCCCCTCTGACCTCCAGATGAAAGTTAACCTTTTCCGGGATAATGTTAGCCGCATTCGGTTCGTTACTGATTCTACCAATTGTGCCCACAACCTCATCCGCAGGATGAGTGCGGCAGACCGCTTCGAAGGCGAGCATAATCTCGGAGGCGCCCATTAACGCATCCTTCCGGTCCACCATCAATGTCGTCCCTGCATGATTAGCTTCCCCGACAACCGTAATTTCTTCACGGTAAATGCCCGTTATGGCGGATACAATACCTACAGGGATGTCGCGGACAAGCAGCCTTTTCCCTTGCTCGATATGGACTTCGAGAAATGCCGCTAATTCCGCTGGCTTACGTCGCGCTTGCTCGAAATGATCGGGATCACCACCCGCCCATCGAAGTGCATCTGTTAGCAAATCCCCCTGCTCATTACGGACACCAGCGAGATCCTTTTGGCTCAATTTACCTGATATCGCTCTACTCCCAAAGGTCGAAAGACCAAAGGGATTCGGTTCTTCGGCGCTAAAGGAGACCAGTTCCAGGGGATGGCGGGTAGCGATCTTATTTTCTTCCAGGACAGTCATGACTTCCAGCGCTAACAATACACCTAGAGCACCATCATACTTCCCCCCGTTGGGAACCGTATCGATATGGGAACCGAAGGCAATCACCGGGAGAACAGCCTCTGCGTTGCCGTTTCTGAGCGCCCAAATGTTCGCCGCTTCGTCCACCCTGACCTGCAGCTGTAAATGGAGCAGCTTATCTCTCAGCCATTCCCGTGCGCTCAGTTCAGCCGCTGTAAAGGTAGTGCGATCTAGTCCACCGGTAGCTTCATTCAGTCCAAACAAGGCTAGATCCCGGATATTGTTCTGCAGTCTGACTGCATTAATTCGTAATGTATTCATCCGTATACCCTCTTCCCATTCTGAATGACAACCTTACCCTTCTTCAGCACGGCATCGACTAAATTAACCGCATAATGGTATTGCAAATAAAGGTAGTTAGGCGCATCAAACATTACGAGATCGGCTTGTTTTCCGACTTCAATACTGCCAATAACATCGGCTCGGTTGATCGCATGTGCAGCATTGATCGTACAAGCACTCAGCACCTCGGCTGGTGTCATTTTCATTGTCAGACAAGCCAAATTCATAATAAAGGGCAGTGATTCCGTGGGTGAGGAACCCGGATTGCGATCTGTCGATAATGCGACTGGTACACCGGCATTAATCATCGCCCGCGCAGCAGCAGGTTGCACCATGAGGAAAAAGGCCGTGCCGGGCAAAAGGACGGCGATGACACCTTTCTCTGCCATGAGCCTAATGCCTTCTGCAGAAGCATGCAGTAGATGATCCGCTGATACTGCACCCAGCTCAGCAGCCAGTTCAGCTCCGCCGTAGGGCACAATTTCATCGGCGTGGATTTTAGGCTGCAACCCCCACTTTTTTCCTGCCAATAAGATCTTACGGGATTGCTCCACCGTAAATGCTCCTTCTTCACAAAACACATCACAGAATTCTGCCAATCCCTCGCGGGCCACCGCCGGGATCATCTCCTCAATCACCGTCCGCACAAACCCTTCTGTATTCCCTTTATATTCAACTGGTACGGCATGAGCCCCCATAAATGTAGACACCAGATCCACCGGATGGGTAGCATTCAGCTTGCGGGCTACCCGAAGTTGCTTCAATTCGTCCTCTATTCGCAGACCATATCCACTCTTAGCTTCAAGCGTCGTGACTCCATAAGCCAGAAAGCGGTCTAGCCGCTTGGTGGTTTCGATGATTAGCTGCTCCTCTATAGCTTCACGAGTACGTTCAGTTGAATACAATATTCCGCCGCCGGCATTCAGAATATCCATATATTTAGCACCCTGCAAACGCAGGTTCAGCTCGAACTCCCTTGAACCTGCAAAAACGACATGGGTATGTGGATCAATCAAACCTGGTGTAACGGTTTTGCCTTCCCCTGAGAGCACCAAAACTTGCTTACCCGTGGAGTGGTTCTCAACATAACGGCAAGCTTCTACGTTGCTGCCGATAAAGGAAAATACCCCGTCTTCGATGACAATGCCACCGTCTTCGATAAGGTCAAGCTCCTCCATCTCCTTGCCCTGTTTAGGTTTCTTACTGGCTCCGCTAAGGGTGGCGATCTGGGCAACGTTACGAATGTAGATCATACTCATCCTATTGCTCCTTCCCCGCACTGCCGAGCATAGGCATTACAATCCCATTATTTCGGGCCGTTTCCACAGCTAAGGCATAACCTGCATCCGCATGACGGACGACACCCATACCCGGGTCTGAGGTCAGTACCCGTTCCAGTCTGGCCTCCGCATCCTTCGTTCCATCCGCGACAACGACCATCCCGGCATGCTGTGAATACCCCATGCCTACACCTCCCCCATGATGAAGCGATACCCAACTGGCACCCGCAGCCGTATTTACCAGAGCGTTCAAGAGCGGCCAATCGGAGATAGCATCGCTGCCGTCTTGCATGGCTTCGGTTTCCCGGTTCGGTGAGGCTACGGAACCTGCATCCAAGTGATCCCGGCCGATGACAATCGGCGCAGATAACTCACCCGAAGCGACCATGTCATTGATCATGCGGCCGAATTTAGCTCTTTCGCCATAACCTAGCCAGCAAATACGGGCCGGAAGCCCTTGAAAGGAGATTTTCTCCTGAGCCATACGAATCCATTTCTGCAAACCAGCATTCTCGGGGAAAGCTCTAAGAATAGCTTCATCCGTCTTATAAATATCGTTCGGATCTCCCGACAAGGCCACCCAGCGGAAAGGCCCTTTACCCTCGCAAAATTGCGGGCGAATGTAGGCCGGAACAAAACCGGGGAAGCTAAATGCCTGCGAGACTCCTTCATCGTAAGCCACCTGACGAATATTATTTCCATAATCAAAGGTGACTGCTCCAAGACTCTGGAGCGCAAGCATCGCTTCCACATGACGGGCGATGCTCTTCCTAGCTAGCTTCACGTACTCCGCCGGATGGTCTTCTCTCAATCGTTTGCCTTCCTCCACGTTATAGCCTACAGGTAAATATCCGTTCAATGGATCATGGGCTGAGGTCTGATCGGTCAGAATATCCGGGACAAAATCCCGGGCAAGCATCTGCGGCAGCAGCTCAGCGGCGTTGCCGATCAAGCCGATGGAGAGCGGGCGGCCCTCGCTTTTGGCAGCTTCAGCTAGGGTAATTGCCTCTTCCATCGATTCAACCATGATGTCGCAATATCGGGCTTGAATCCGCTTCTCAATTCGGGTCGGGTCTACATCTATTCCGATAAATACACCTTCATTCATAGTTACAGCTAACGGCTGAGCACCGCCCATCCCACCTAAGCCAGCGCTGAGCGTAATCGTCCCTTGCAAACTGCCTCCAAAATGCTGCTTCGCACACTCCGCGAATGTCTCATACGTACCTTGCACAATCCCTTGAGTCCCAATATAGATCCAGCTGCCTGCGGTCATTTGCCCGTACATGATCAACCCTTTTTGATCAAGCTCATGGAAGGTTTCCCAATTCGCCCACGCCGGTACCAGATTGGAATTGGCCAGTAGCACGCGGGGCGCATCCTTATGTGTGCGGAAGACGGCAACCGGTTTGCCGGATTGAATCAGTAAGGTCTCGTGTTCTTCCAGCACTTTAAGCGTGTTGACAATAGCGTCAAAGCTCTCCCAGTTACGGGCAGCTTTACCAATGCCCCCGTAGACGACCAATTGATCGGGATGCTCCGCTACCTCTGGGTCCAGATTGTTCATCAGCATACGCAGTGCAGCTTCCTGCACCCATCCTTTAGTATTCAACTGACTGCCTCTTGGAGCGCGGTATACTCTCTCTACATTTAAGCCCATATTCTTGTGCTCTCCCTTCTAGGTTCGGTTAAGAATGAAATGGCAGCATAACAAACAATTCCTCCAGCACTCCCGCTTCTTTCATCCAATCTGCGATTTTCGCGAAATCATTAGACAGTACCCGATCTTCATCGAGAAAAGGCACCAGCTCCCGGCAGCGCTCGTACAGCCATTTGGTTCCTTTGCCCAACAGCTGCGGGTCACGGAAGTCGACGGCCTGTGCTCCACACAACAGCTCGATGGCCAGCACGGCATAGGCATTATCTACAATTTGTTTGGCTTTACGCGCTCCAATTGTGCCCATGCTGACATGATCCTCTTGATTCCCTGAAGAAGGTATGGAATCCACACTAGCCGGATGAGCGAGTGATTTGTTCTCCGAAACGACGGATGCCGCCGCATATTGAGCAATCATAAAGCCTGACTGTAGCCCACCATTGGTAGTTAAAAAGGGCGGCAATCCTTCATTCAGATGCGGATTCACCAGCCGTTCAATTCTACGCTCAGCGATGTTGGCCAATTCTGCTGCGCTTATGGACAGATGATCCATCGGCAACGCAATCGGCTGACCGTGGAAGTTGCCCCCTGAGATCACCCGCTCCTCATCGGCAAAGATTAATGGATTGTCCGTCGCCGAGTTGATCTCGATCAACAGCTTTTCGGCGATATATGCTAAAGCATCCCGACTGGCTCCGTGTACCTGCGGAATGCAACGTAAAGAATAGGCATCCTGCACTCTTATTTCGCCTTGCCCAGTCATCAGCTTGCTGCCAAGCGTCATATTACGGATATTATCAGCCACTTGCGTCTGACCTTTATGCGGCCGGATGACATGAGTGGCCGGGTCAAAAGCATCCCGAACAGCCCGCAGCGCTTCGCAAGTTAAGGCAGCCGTGCAATCGGCCCAGTTCGCCAGGTTCAATGCATCCCAGCAAGCAATTGTCCCTACTGCAGTCATAACCTGTGTTCCATTGATTAGAGCAAGACCTTCCTTAGCCTCAAGTACAATCGGCACTAAGCCTGCCTTCGCCATGGCCTGCCCACCTGGCATACGTACACCCTGATAGTAGGCTTCGCCTTCACCAATCAGAACCAGCACCATATGTGATAACGGAGCCAAGTCACCACTTGCGCCCAAGGAGCCTTTTTCCGGGATCACTGGCACAACGTTTCGATTGAGCATTTCCACCATCAGCTGAATCACCTCCAGACGAATGCCGGAGTAGCCGAGAGACAACGCATTAACTCTTAACAGCAGGATGGCGCGGACCACTTCCTCCGGGAATGGGGCACCAATGCCACAGGAGTGGCTGCGGATCAGGTTAAGCTGCAGCACCTTCGTATCCTCCGGGGAGATATACGTATCGCTGAATTTACCGAAGCCTGTGGTCAAACCGTAGACTACTCTTTTCTCCAACAGCAGCTTCTCCACATACTTCCGGGTGTGATTGACCTTGCGGCAGCTTTCCTCGCTAATCTCCACAGTTTTGTAGTAACGTGCTACCTTGACGACCTCTTCTATTGTTAATGAATGACCTTGGATAATGGTTGTGTTATTGGCTATTTCCAACATGATCCTCACCTGCTTTACGAGTAATAGAAAAAGCCCATACCCTAATAAGAGGTACCGGCTTCTATATCACTAAAAAACTAAATTACGGCTTATTCTTTGTTAAGGCCTGCTTCTCCGGACTAATACGAATACTTCTAAATATGATTAAATCCAAAGCCAATGGCTTCATGCTCAAATCCTTTTTTGGGAGCGCCAATCGTACCATAAGCACACACTGCGATCCATTCCCCTTCATGCTCCACTGCACCGGACATTTTACCCCTGACTATGGCAAAAGTAAGCCCTACCGTACGCAAGATATCACCGAATTGGACGACACCACGGCCGATACTCTGAATGGCTTCAATAATAGCGTGATAGAGCGAATGCACTTCCCGGTACTTATTACTGTCAATAATGTTGTTGTTCTTAGCAGCCGTTTCGATCGCCGCAATTACCTTAATCATATCCATAGCGCCCACCCTGCCAATCGTATAGCGGAAATCCTGAGACTTTAACTCTTGCTCCACGACCTTTTTCCACTCATGCTCCTGCAGAACGGCCAGAAGAATAGCTAATTTACCAATAGGAAAAGTGGTTGAACCTGATGCTTCCTGCATGTTGGAGCGCTCCTCTATTCTTGGAATCCGTCTAGTGCGGCGACTGGGTTTACGTTAATGTATGCGGATTGCTTCCTGAAGTGCTTGCTGGTATAGGCATAAAAAAAATGCAACCGAAACAAGGAAACGTTCGTTCCCTAAATTCTCAGCTACATTCTGTTGACTAATAACTAACTATCGCTGAGTAGAATATATACTCGCTTCAGCGGTTTGTCAATATAAGTGTGATCTTTCATAACATGTCCCTTTTTAATATCGACCGCCAAACGCGGCATTTTTCGGATTAACGAGTTCTAAGCGTGCTAAATCCTCAGAAGTTAATTTAAGTTCAACAGCTCCGGCATTTTCCTCCAAATACTTCACACGTTTGGTGCCTGGAATGGGCAGTGCTCCGTTTGCGATGACCCAAGCTAAGGCTAGCTGTGAAGCAGTAGCGTTCTTTTCTGCAGCCATATCTTGGATCTTGTTTACCAGATCCACATTTCTCTGGAAATTCTCACCTTGGAAGCGCGGTAAATGCCGGCGAATGTCATTCGCTGCGAAGTCCTCAAACTTTTGCAATTCACCCGTAATAAAACCTCGGCTTAATGGACTGTACGCCACAAAAGTAATACCCAGTTCATTTACAACAGGCAGTATGTCATCCTCAACGTCCCGACTCCAAAGCGAATATTCCGTCTGCAAGGCAGAGATCGGATGTACCGCATGGGCACGGCGAATGGTAGGAGCGTCTGCTTCGGACAACCCCAAGTAACGAACCTTTCCGGCAGCAACCAGTTCAGCCATTGCACCTACTGTATCTTCAATAGGAACATTAGGATCAACCCGATGTTGGTAATAAAGATCTATATAATCTAAACCTAAGCGACGTAGGCTGTCATCCACTGATTTCCGCACATAGTCCGGATGACCATTTATCCCCTGGAAATTAGGCCCGAAAGCAAACTTCGTAGCTACTACAGCCTGATCGCGGCGACCTTTCAAAGCTTGACCCAGCAACTCTTCATTATGCCCATTTCCATATACATCTGCAGTATCCAACAAGGTAACCCCTAATTCCAAAGCACGGTGAATCGTATGGATGGAATGCTCGTCATTAGTCTCACCATACAGCCCTGGAGACATTCCCATCAAACCTAAACCAATGGATGAAACAATTAATTCACTATTGCCTAGTTTACGAGTTTCCATTATAAGTAGCCTCCCTTTCGTTTCTCAGAAATAATATTTGCTGTTTCCGCCTCACAAGCCCATTGTAGTCCTTAAAGTGCACTTTAAGGCAAGCGTTTTATTTATTCCCCTCTGAGGTACTCGTTTGGGTAAGAGTCTAGACAAAAAAGTGACCCTGCCAACGTTCGGCAGGGTCCAGATATATATTATAAGGGGGTTATGTGTTTAATATATACCCCTTAGCTTAACCTAGTATGAAGGCACCATGAAGATTGGCTTAATTATTGAAAGACTACTATTCATTCAAATAGACAGCCTTGCCTGTGCGGGCAGATTCATAGAGGGCTTCCAAGATTTGCGAAACGACATAAGCCTGTTCGGGAGTTACCACAGGTTCCTTGTCCTGCTCTATAGCTTCAATCCATTTTCTCATTTCTATATCTGGAGCACTTTCTTCGAGACCTTCGTAGAAGGCAACGCCGCCCGCACTAAGTTCAATTTCTTTGGTATATAAGCGACTATGTGCTTCTCCGTTAATGCGCAGCCCGTTCTTCATATCAGCGCCTGCCACAGTCCCGCTTAAGCTGCATTTCGCTTCATCTACATCAAGCGAATTAAGCGCCCAGCTGGATTCGAGCATAATGGTCGCCCCATTCTCCATGACAATCATCCCAAAGGCTGAATCCTCAACGGTAAATTGTTTGGGGTCCCAAGGGCCCCAGGCATTGGCGGCGTTCTCTTTTTGCGAAAGCTCGTGATGTGTCGTGCCCAGAACAACCTTGGGCTGATAGTTATCCATCATCCACAACGTTAGATCCAGTGCGTGCGTACCAATATCAATTAGTGGTCCTCCACCTTGCTTATCCTCATCGAGGAAGACTCCCCAAGTCGGTACGGCTCTTCGTCTGATCGCATGGGCCTTGGCAAAATATATAGATCCAAGCTCGCCAGCCTCACAAAGCTTCTTCAGGTACAAGCTGTCTTCTCTGAAGCGGTTATTATAGCCAATTGTTAGCTTCTTCCCTGTACGTTTCGCAGCCTCAACCATACTTTTGGCCTCGGCAGCGCTCTTGGCCATCGGTTTTTCGCACATGACATGCTTGCCCGCTTCCAAGGCCGCAATTGAAATCTCTGCGTGAGAGATATTTGGCGTGAGCACATGCACAATATCAATGGAAGTATCCTGCAGCAGCTCTGTATAATCTGCATAGACGTTAGCCTCAGTACTACCATACTTCTTCGCAGCCTCTTCGGCGCGTTCCACAACAATGTCGCAAAACGCCACAAGCTGAACATTCTTCAGCTTGCTTAAACTTGGCAAATGCTTTCCGTTTGCTATTCCACCACAACCAATAATCCCAATCCGATAAACTTTACTCATCTTCATTCACCCTCACTTTTTATTTGCTGCTGTCTGTTGCGAAATGTAGCTGGAGTCATGCCCAGACGCTTGCGAAACACAGTATGTAAGTAATTCGCATTCGTAAACCCCGCTGATAAGGCAATTTGTTCAAGGGGGAAGGAATTCTCTTCCAGACTGTGGCATACCGCCTGCAAGCGAAAGTCCTCAAGCACCCGGCTAAACGGTCGTTCAGGATTGATATGCTTAAAAATTCTTTGCAGCTGTCGAGTGCTGATATGCAGCTTTTCCGCCACATTCTCTATAGTCACCACTGCCGAGTGATTCGCCTCCATGTACTGCAAAGCATATTCATACCGATAAGTTGACATATCCCGGACCGGTGCTTCTGCACGAATCCCACCTGTATCATAAGCTCTGGCTGTCTTCAATAAAATACTGATCACAAGTTGTTTAATAGAGGTATAATATCCAATCAGCTTGCTGTCACAGGCTATATAGGCTTCCAAAAAGCACTTCATCGCCTGATGGTAGTCTTGTGCAGGAATCAAGGGCAGTCGTCGAAGTTTCCCAATGACCTCCTCTGCTTCAGCTACCTCCCAAGGATCAACGCTCTCCCGGTGCTTTTCCACAATATCGACATGAAGGCACAGTTCGTCCATCGACTCTGCAGAGTCAGCCTCCTGATAATGTACAACGCCTGGTCCGGTCAAATAGAGCATTCCCTCAGACAAGGGGTACATATTACCATCGAGAATGACCTTACCCTTGCCTCGGGGAATAAAATGAAATTCAAACTCGGCATGATTATGGAAGTCTACGATCCGACCTGCCGGGAAAGACGTCAAATGGAACCTTAGCACCCGAATCTCATAATGTCCCCAGAGTATGGAAATATCCAACCTTTCTAGAATATCCCGCTTCTCGAACATGATCTCGAAAGGAAATCTACTCAAGGGCCAACCGAACCCTCCGACCTTCGGTGGCCGAGATATTCGCTGCCTCCATTAATCGGGTAAGCTCAACAGCGGTTTCGATATTATCAACAGCTAATGTATTGTTCTGGATATGGCTAACCCATTGATGAAAAGCGCTCTCCCGATTGCCAAGCAGAGGTTGTTCAGTCCAGACATCCGCTGTCTCCGGTACTAGCTTAGTTCTGAGCAGCAGCTTCGGCTCTGGTGTGCCGAATAATAACGTACCTTCGGTTCCATGAACCTCAATCGCAAACGGAGAATGACTATTTACAAAACCTGCTTCCACCACGCCAATCGCCCCTGAATCCGTATGCAAGGTTACAACCGCATTATCTTCGACTTCCTTACCTGTTACATAACCGAAGTTGGCGCTTACACCAGTTACTGCTTGACCTAAAAAAAGTTTAGCCAGATACATTGGGTGGCAGCCCAGATCAATTAACGCGCCTCCCTGGCATTGCTCCAGATTATAGAAATGAGCAGGCAGCCAATCGGCGATCGCTCCATCATGAGACAAGCGAACTCTAACGTAAGTGATTTGGCCAAGCAAACCTTGCTTTAAAATATCCTCAATAGTTAAGGTATACCCATCATTCAAACGTGGTAAGGAGACGGTCAGCTTAACCTTGCTCTCCGCAACAGCAGCCATAATATCATTCACATCCTGCGATGTTGAAGCTATAACTTTTTCCGTGAAAATGTGTTTGCCCGCTTGGGCAGCCGCAAGGATAACCTCTTTATGCCGGTTGGTCGGTGCATCCACGATTACGGCATCAACCTGTGCCAGCATATCTTCGAGAGAATCATAGAAAGGAACATTCAGGCTCTCAGCCGCTTTTTCCCCACGTTCGCTATCTTCATCCCAGACTGCTGTCATTACTGTATCTTCATGCTCCTGAGCTTGCTTAGTATAATCCCAGGCATGGACATGCCAAAAGCTGATCTTGCCGATTCTAATGCTCACCAGTCTTTACCTCCAATATATATTATTCTGACATCCTTCTATAAGGTAACACATCACAAGGGCAATTTTTAGTAGAAATATGCGACAATTAGTGTGTACTATTACGACATTGTTTATTTTATCAGATAGGAAAGTTTGAGTAGGCTTGGACAAAAAAAGTGACCCCACCAACGTTCGGCAGGGTCCAGATATATATTATAAGGGGGTTATGTGTTTAATATATACCTCTTAGCTTAAGCTAGTATGAAAGCCTTATGAAGGTTTGCTTAATTTATCAAATAACCTCAGATACCGTTCAAGCCCGCTCTGCTCCAGCTCTTCTTTCGCTATAAACTGCAATGAAGCAGAGTTAATTCGGTAATGCAGCTTCGTGGGATCTGGACCATCGTAGAATACGTGACCGAGATGAGCTTGGCTTAATCTGCTGCGCACTGCCGTCCGTACCTGACCCTGGCTATAATCCGCTTCCTTGCGGATCAGCCCCTCCTCGATCGGCTTGGTGAAACTGGGCCATCCGGTGCCGGAATCGAATTGATCTGTTGAACTGAACAGCGGATCTCCATTTACTACATCCACATATAGCCCTTCCCGCTTGTTATCCCAATACTCATTCTGGAACGCGGGCTCTGTCCCCTTGTTCTGGGTGACCTCATATTGCAGCTCTGTCAACTGCTGACGCAGCCGCTTCTTATCCTCTTTGTTATTCCAGACCTGTTCCGTAAACTCGTCACGACCCGAGCCCTTCTGATAGAGCTTGTAATTCGCAACATGAGTCTTATAGTAATTCTGGTGAACCGCTTCAGCAGGGTAAAATGGCCCTGCAGGAAGGATCTCCGTCACAATGGGACCCTTGAACCGCTTGCTGGCCTTCTGCGCCTGCTTGGAAGCTTCGGCCTTCACCCGTTGCTCCTCATTATGAACAAATATCACGGTCCGGTAGGAATAACCCCGATCCAGAAATTGGCCCCCTTTATCAGTAGGATCAATTTGCTGCCAATAGAGCTCCAGCAGACGATCATAAGGAAAAACATCCGGCTGAAACGTAATCTGTACCGCCTCAACATGCCCTGTCGTTTCCGTGCCGACCTCCTCATAAGTCGGATTCACCGTGTGTCCACCTGTATAGCCTGAAATGATGGAGATAATGCCTGGCAGTTCGTCGAACGGCTTGACCATACACCAGAAGCATCCTCCAGCAAAGGTGGCTAGTTGTTCACCAGAATCTTTTTCATTTATGTGCTGCTCATTCATCGAGCTTGTCCAACTCGTTCTCTAGTTCAGTAATCCTTTTATGGGCTGCGTCGATCCACGCTAGCTTCCCAGCCATTTTGTCCAATAATTGCTTCTCCTCCTCGGAGTGAATCTCTGGATCATAGCCTGGAGAAGTTTGCAGAGCGTCCAGCATGGATTCGTAGCCTTCGGATACGCTTTTAGCCTGGTCAATTTCTTCTTGGGTAGCCTTTATTTGATATTCAAGATAAGAGATATCGGATGCAGCCGATGCACTGGTTGAACGCTGTGAGTAGGTCATAATCCTCTTCCCTTCTATAGTTAATACTTATCATACATGTTACTACCAAGCGTAAAAAGAAAAAAGCCCCCCTGAGTTCATTGAACTCGGGAGAGGCC
>LIDZ01004442.1_pt1 | contig 66857 bp, 63 predicted proteins | sample 644651 | NCBI WGS metagenome assembly LIDZ01 (sample SAMN03856242, study PRJNA289617) | food metagenome | isolation source: wine grapes on drying loft during traditional withering process | host: Vitis vinifera cv. Corvina | place: Italy: Gargagnago di S. Ambrogio di Valpolicella | collected 2014-01 | reverse complement strand
TGTCTGACGCAAAATATACATCGCATCTTTGACTTGTTATTTTCTTTAATATGCCTTATTTAGATATATAGTTAAAATCATTTTTTTGTGGCTACCACAAAAAATAAGTGTTTCTCAAAGAGAATAGAAAACGTTAAAATAATAACAATGAAATCAATTACAATAATAAAATTCAAGGAGGAACTTATATGTTTAATAATCTCTTTTCAAAAGGAAAACTAGGTTCTATGGAAACGAAAAATAGAATTGTAATGACATCAATGGGTAACCATTTAGGAAATCCTGATGGTACCATGTCAAAGGCTGATATTGCTTTCTATGGTGCCAGAGCAAAGGGCGGCGTAGGGGTTATCTTTACAGAGGTATCAATGGTTGAGGAGTTACGAGGCCGGGGTAACTTATGCCAAATTTCTGTAGCTGATGATAAATATATACCTGGCTTAAAAAAGTTGGCAGATGAGATTCATAAATATAATAGTAAAATAGTAATTCAAATATATCATCCAGGCAGACAAGGTATAAGTGCTGTTAATGGAAATTTACCAATGCTCGCACCTAGTGCTATTGAATGTCAATGTGTACATCAACCAACTGTAGCTATGACAACAGAAGAAGTTTCTGATATGGTTGAAAAATTTATATTAGCGGCAGTAAGAGTTAAAAAATCAGGTATAGATGGTGTTGAAGTCCATGGAGCTCATGGATATCTAGTAAATCAATTTTTAAGTCCTCATACAAATCATAGGACTGACAAATATGGTGGAAGCTTTGATAATAGATTGAGATTTTTAGAGGAAATAGTAATTGGTATTAAAGAAAGATGTGGAAAAGATTTTCCATTAGTTGTTAGATTGTCTGTTGATGAGTTTTACGAAAGCATTGGGCTTCCCGAGGAAGGATTACACCTTAAAGATGGAGTAAAGATAGCAGAGCGTATGGAACAATTAGGTGTAGATGCAATAGATGTTAGTTCAGGGACTTATGAAACTATGAATACAGCTTGGGAGCCTAGCTCATTTGACCAAGGTTGGAAAATAAATTTAGCAGAAACAGTTAAAAAAACAGTCAAAATACCAGTAATTGGAGTGTCTGTTATTAGAGACCCTGAGTATGCAGATCAGATTATAGCAGAGGGTAAAGTAGACTTTGTTGGTTCTGCAAGACAACATTTTGGAGATCCAGAATGGTCAAACAAGGCTAAGGAAGGCAGAACTAATGAAATCAGAAAATGTATATCATGTCTTCACTGTATGGAAGTACTTATGTCTTCTGATATTACTAAATTACCGTGTCAGTGTGCTATTAATATTCAAAGTGGTAGAGAATTAGATTATAGTGATTTTATAGAAGATGGAAATGGAAGAACTGTAGCTATAATAGGTGCAGGCCCAGCAGGATTAGAAGCCGCAAGAGTTCTTGCAATGAGAAAATTTAAACCTGTAATATTTGAGAAATCAGATAAAATAGGTGGTCAATTAGAATTTGCAAATAAGCCTCCTAAAAAAGAAAAAATAAATTATCTTATAGATTATTTAAGAGTACAAAGTGAAAAATTAGGCATAGAAATAAGATTAAATTCTACACCTACTATAGAGGATTTAAAGAAATTAAATCCTTATGCAGTATTTGTTGCACAAGGCTCAAATCCAATAATGCCAAAGTCTATATCAGGTATTGATGGTAAAGAAGTTTTATCAACTACAGATATATTAAGTGGGAAAGTTAAATTAAAAGGTAAAAAAATTGGGGTAGTTGGGTCAGGTATGACTGGGCTCGAAACAGCAGAGTTATTAGCGGAAACGGGTAATGAAGTTAGCCTGTTTGAAATGGCTGATAATATAGGACCGGGATTATTCTTTCAGAACCTTATTGATATAATGGGTAGAGCTTCAAAAGATGGTATTGATCTTTATCCTAAACATAAATTAATTAAAATTGAGAATGGGAACTTAACTTTTGAACTTATGGAAAATAATGAAATTAAAGATTATTCCTTTGATAATGTTATTATTTCACTCGGAACTAGGTCTAACAATAAATTAATAGAAGAGATTAATATAAATTTCGATATAGTCAAGATATTAGGGGATGCATCTAAACCAGGTAGAATTAGAAATGCAATAGAAACTGGTTTTGTAAATGCATATAATTTATAAAAATAAATAGATGGAGGTACAATATTATGGGAAGATACGCACAAACTTGTCCAATTATTTGTGGAGCAGGAACAATTAGTTTATTAGGTGAAGAAGCAAAAAAACTAGGTTGTACAAAAGTAATGATAGTATCAGATGATACTGTTGCACAATTAGAAGGATATGCTAAAGCGAAACAAAGCTTGATAGATTCAGGTATAAAAATTGTAGAATTTAATAAAGTAATTGCAGATCCACCAGATTACATAATAAATGAAGGTGGAGAAATAGCAAAATCAGAAAAAATAGATGGTATAGTTGCAATTGGTGGTGGAAGTCCTATGGATGCTGCTAAAGGCATAAATGTATTAGTTAATAACCCAGGCCCTGTTAATAAGTATTTTGGGAATCCTTTTTATACTCCTGGAGTTCCAGTGATAATGGTAGTTGCAACTGCTGGAACAGGAAGTGAGAGTACATCTATTGGAGTAATAACAGATACAATCAATAATGTTAAAAATTCTGTTATTTGTAATTCTACTTTAGGTATATTAGATCCAGAAATAACTATATCTGTGCCAAAAGATATAACAGCTAATACAGGTATTGATACAATGTCACATGCAGTAGAAGCAATCACAGCAAAAGATCCTAACCCTAAGTCAGAACTTTTAGCAACAGATGCTATAAAAAAAGTAATTAAGTACCTTCCAATAGCTATGAGCGATGGTAAAAATATTGAAGCGAGAGAAAATCTTTTGCTTGCAAGTAATTTTGCAGGACTTGCTTTTAATGATGCATTAGTACATATAGGACATGCTATTGCACATTCAGTTGGTGCTAAGTTCCATGTTACACATGGAATAGTATGCGGTCTTGTAATGCCTGAAGTTATGAAGTATGCTGCTGATTTTAAAGCCGATAAAGTTAAAGTTGTTGGGGAAGCCATGGGTATTAGCTTTAGTGGGAATGAAACAGATATAGAAATTGGTGAAGTAGTAGCTACAGAAATGCGCAAATTTGTAAAAAAAGTAGGAATTAAATCATTAAAAGAATTAGGAATAGAAAGAGAAGAGCTACTCGGAATAGCAGAAATGGTATTAGCCGATGCATGTTATAATTTCGTACCAAAACAATTAACTAAAGAAGAAGTTCAAGTAATTCTTGGAAATATGTACGATAATTATAAGTAACATTTACTTTAGATAAAATATTTTATTATATAGGATATAATAGACTTGTATCATATATAAGCATATGGAATAGAATAACAAGTTAAGTATGCTAACATACTTAACTTGTTATTTTTTCGACCATGACTAAACAATATTCAGTTTTAAGGAGGCTTTATGAATATAAATTCATTAAAATATTTTGTAAAAGCATGTAAAGATAAAAATTTCACTAAATCATCTAAAGATCTTTTTATAACACAACAAGCATTTAGTAGGATAATTAGTAATTTGGAAAAAGAATTAAGTACTTCGCTTTTTAAAAGAAATTCTCGTGGTGTTGAATTAACGGAAATAGGCGAATATATTTATCCAAAAGCTGATAAGCTTATTAAGCAGTTTGACGCTTTTGAAGATGATATCAATGAAAAAGTACAATTGAAAAAGAGAAAATTAGATATAGGCTTCGCGCCAGGAACTCTTAGAACATTAGGAAGCAAATCTATAGTTGAATTTAGTAAAAAGTTTTTAGAAATTGATATTGTAATACATGAATATACAGATATTGCATGTGAATCTAATGTATTAAATGGTACTCTTGATATGGCATGCACTATAAATCCAATGAATACCATTGATTTTTCATATTATAATTTAAAAAAGGATTATTTAGTAGCAGTAGTTAATAAAAATAATCCTATTGCTAAAAAACAGAGTATAAATTTTACAGATTTACGAAATGAAAAACTTATTCTATTGGATGAAACATTTCGAATACAGTCTTTAATAATGGAAAATTTTGTAGAGGCAGGATTTGAACCTGATATTTTACTTAAATGTACATTTGAATTGTTGATAGCTTATGATTTTGTAGCTTTAAATAAAGGAGTATTTATTTTTGTGAACTGTTTGGCTAATACAGGTGGTTATGATGAAATATGCTGCATTAAAGTCAATAGTCCAACTGCCATATGGGATATAGGTTTTCTTGTGAAAAAGGATACAATAATAAATGAAAATATGAAAATATTTATGAATTATTTCCTAAATAGAAATAATCAAAATATTATTATATAATACCTACATAAGGTTAATATAAAATTAAATGACACTTCTATATACATATTTATAAGGGAAATCGTTGGTATGTTATTTTCTTTCATGTGCCTTAAGGAAAAAGTTTAGTTAATAATCAAAATATAGCAATAAAAATATATTGAAAGAAGGTATTAATATGAATGAAATTTTTGATTCTTACAATCTAATATTACCTCAATTAAAAGATATGTTACAAGAGGACATATCTATAGCATTATGTGATACTACAAAAATTATAAAAAACTATGCTGCGGACTCCTTCAGTATTCCAGGGAACGAAGGGGATATTCTTAAACAGGGTGAGCCTATATGGGAGGCAATTAATCAAAACAAGTTGATAGTTGGGATAGTACCAAAAGAATATTATGGATTTTCTTTTCAAGCAATTTCTTATCCCATTAGAGATAAGAATGGACAAGCTATAGGATGTGTGGCTATAGGTAAAGATTTAACTAATAAAATTAATTTTGAAGAATCTACTGAAAGTTTATTTGCTACACTTGAGCAAACAAATGCAAGTATACAGGAACTTAATCAAGGTTCAGAAAAATTATTTTCAATAATAAATGATATAGTAAAATCTGTGAGGGAATCAGAAAAGAGTATTCAAAAAAATGCAGAAATAGTTAAGTCAATACACGATATAGCAACTCAGTCAAATTTATTAGGATTAAATGCGGCAATTGAAGCTTCAAGAGCTGGAGAATTCGGTAGGGGATTTTCTGTTGTAGCTACTGAAATGAGAAAACTAGCTCATATTAGTAAGCAATCAGCTGATAATGTTTCTAAAGATTTAGAAGAAATGAAAAAAAATATGGAAGCAGTTTTAGAAATAGTAGATAAAGCAGTTGAAGTGTCAGAAAGTCAAAATCTTACAACCAAAGAAATATCATCTGCATTAGAAGAAATCACAAAAAGTTCAGAAAAAATAGTAACTCATGTAAAAGAATTTTAAAAGAAGAAGAAAAAAATCAGTATGGCTATAGTTTAGAGTGGAATTCTTTCACACATATCTTCTTGTATTACTAGACAGAATATATTAAATAAAATAAAGCTAGGGTTAAAACCGGGATTTATTTATTATTGAACAAATATGTCATGGGTTCTTGAACCTAGAGAGGATATATTAGTAGATAAATTATAATAATATTGAAGAGTATCAGAATATAACCCCAATTAACATATTGAATTATAGAATTCGCAGAATTTTTACTTTACAGGAGGAATAAAGAAATTCAGGTAAAAGAAAATTAAAAAAATCAAACATATGATAATGATGCGATAGTTAATTTAGAAATTATTCCTAAAGATATTAACAAAATTAATAACAATATGATTGACGAAAAGACTGCTAATCCACAGGATAGAATTACTATACGTTTAGAAACGAAAAAAATAAGAAGGTGAATCAAAAGAACAAAAAAGATATTGACGTTAATAGCACTGATGAAGAAATTGAAGATAGTAGAATAGGTTGGTTTTATCATAAGTAATTTTATTATTATAAAAGTGGCAGCAAATCCAATTTAATACTGGAATTGTTACCACTTTGCTTAAGGTTATGAGCAGATTTCCTTGATTTATGCAAAGTATGATAGCAAAATGTTTTATTTTACTTTATTATTACCCTTATTTTTATTTTTTATATTTTCATTTTGGTCAGTATTACTCTTTTCATTTTTGTTCTTGTTGTACTGAGAACTAGCCATTAATATCACCCCCTCACTTTACTTTTTTATTATTAACGGAACGAGTTTAAGTTATTCATCTTTGCAAATAAAGTTTAGTAAAGTAGTAGGTAGAGAAAGAAAGATAAGTATGGTAGGTGGAGAAAACTTTAAACAGGTGCCTAAATTCTGGTACGATTGCATGGAAGGTGGTTTATATTGATATATTATACTTATTGATTAAAATTAATATGGTATAATAGATTTCAAGAGAATTGTAGCAATTTTTAAATTTACTAAGAATTAGGAGTGAGTTAAAATAAAAATTACAATAACAGATATAGCTTCCATTGTAGGTGTAGCTAAAAGTACCATATCTAGATATTTAAATGGTGGATATGTGAGTGAAGAAACCAGAAAAAAAATTGATAAAGCAATAAAGGATACAAATTATGTTCCAAATAATTTTGCACAAAGTCTAAAAGCAAAAAGGAATAACCTTATAGGTATAATTGTGCCAAGGTTAGATTCATATGCAACTTCAAGAACTTTAGCTGGAATCGATGAAAGATTAAGAAAATTAGGATACCAATTAATAATATCATGTACTGCTCAAAAGATAGAAAGAGAAATTGAAAGTATAGAAAGTTTGGTAAACCAAAGAGTTTCAGGAATTATTTTAATTGCAGAAACAATAACTGATAAACACAAGAAGGCATTAGGAGGAAGTAATATACCCGTTATATTATTAGGCCAGAAGAATAAAGACTTTTATTCTGTTATACATGATGATGAAAATGCTGGATACCAAGTAGGATCATATCTAATAGACAAGGGGCATAGAAATATATGTTATGTTGGCGTAGATAAAAAAGGAGTTTCAGCATGGTCAAGAAGAACATTTGGATTTGAAAAGTGCATGAAAGATAATAATATAGATAATGTTTTATTTTTTGAGAGTGATTCAACTATAGAAGATGCAATTAAAGTAGGAAAAAAAATATTAGCTACTCAAAAATCAACAGCTATTGCATGTGCTACCGATAATATTGCAATTGGAATTATTAAAGGACTTATAAAGAGGGGGATATCAATTCCAAATGAAATTTCTGTTATTGGAATAGGAGATTATGAAATAGCAAGGATGATAACTCCGTCATTAACAACAATTCATTATCCATATAAATCCTGTGGAAAGCTTTTAGCAGAAAATATTGTTAATTTAATACTTGGGAATTCTATAGAATATGAGATAATTATTCCCGTAAAATTAATTGAAAGAGAAAGTGTTGACAAGCTGTGAAAACGATGTTATAGTGAAAATGCGGAACCGGTTCTTTACCGGTTAATTTTAAAATATATGAGGAACCGGTTCTGCAAGAAGATATTTAGTAGGAGGATTTATTATGGATTATAAAAAAATAGCAGAAGAAATATTAAATGATGTGGGTGGAAAAGAAAATATAGCACAAGTAACACATTGTATGACAAGACTCAGGTTAACTCTTAATAATAAAGAATTATTTAATAAAGCAATTATTGAAAGCATAAAGGAAGTAAAAGGATCTATATTATCAGGAACCCAACATCAGATAATATTAGGGAGTGAAACAGTAGAAAAAGTTCACGGGGAATTTATAAAATTATTGGGCTTAGATAAGTATGAAAGTGATAATAGTAAATCGAAAAGCGAAGTTAAAAGTGAAAAAATGAATCCACTGAAAAACTTTATAAAAGTACTGTCAGATATATTTATACCAATAATTCCAGTATTAGTAGCCAGTGGTTTCTTAATGGGAATTGTAGGATTGTTTATTTATCCAGGATACTTTTATCCTGATAAGGCATTAGTTGAAGTTTATCCTCAATTTAGCGGTATAGCGACAATGATAAATATGTTTGCAAACACTGTATTTACATTTTTACCAGTAGTAATTGGATTCTCTGCAACAAAAAGATTTGGTGGTAATCCATATGTAGGAGCAGTATTAGGATTAATAATGGTTAATCCACAACTAATAAATCCAACAGCTGTAGGAGTAGAGATACCAACTTGGAATATGTTTGGATATGAAATTAAACAATTAGGATATCAATCAACTGTATTACCAATACTTGCAGCATCATTTTTATTAGCCAATATAGATAATTGGTTAAAAGCTAAGTTACCTAAAATATTCAAAATATTATCAGCAGGAATTGCAATTTTAATAGTAGGTATTATTACTTTCTTATTTATAGGACCTGTTTTACGTTCAGTTGGATATTATTTATCTGACGGATTAGTATGGTTATATAGCAATACAGGAGTTTTTGGCGGAGCTATTTTTGGACTATTATATTCACCATTTGTAATTACAGGAATGCATCATGCATTTATTCCTATAGAGGTACAACTTGTTTCTAATATAGCAACTACAGGTGGAACTTTTATATTGCCAATGGCTGCTATGAATAATGTAGCATTAGGTGGTGCATCTTTAGCTATATGGTATTTAACTAAAGACAAGGACTTAAAGGCAGAAGCAAGCATTGCAGGTATAACTGCTATAATGGGGATATCAGAACCAGCTCTATTTGGAATAATCCTAAAATTTAAGCATGCATTTATATCAGCATTAATCGGATCAAGTGTTGGTTCAGCAATTATGTCATTCTTCAAAATAAGAGCAAGAGGAATGGGTGCTGGAGGTGTTATGGGATATTTATTATATGATCCTAAAAATCTGTTAATATATACAATAGGAATGATTGTTTCAATAGTAATAGCATTCACATTAACAGTTGCGTATGAAAAAATGATACTTAACAAAAAAGCTGCATAAATAGAAAGCAGTCAAAATAAAAAATCAACTATAGAAATAAAAATATAAGTTGAAATAAGCATTATAGTTCATTTAAGTTTCTAAAATAATAATAAGACACAATAAAAGCGAGGAAGTATATATGATGAAAGCTATAGAATTTATTTGTAATAATAAATGTTTAAGGGGAACAGTGCATGTTCCAAAGAAGGAAAATAAAAAATTTCCTGTGGTAATTATGTTTCATGGATTTGGGGCAAATAGGATAGAGTATTATAGCTCTTTTGTTAAGATGTCAAATTTATTAGTAGAAAATAATATTGCAAGTATAAGATTTGATTTTTCAGGACATGGGGAAAGTGATGGTGATTTTTTTGATGTTACACTTTCAAATGAAATAGTAGAAGGAAAGGCAATTGTAGAGTTTGTAAAAAATTTGGATTTTGTGGACAAGGATAATATTAATTTATTAGGTATGAGTTTAGGAGGCGTTGTATCTAGTGTAATGGCTGGAGAAATGAAAGAATACATAAAATCGCTATGTATGTGGGCACCAGCCGCAGCAGTATTAGATGAAATAAATATAAATAGAACTATTCAAGGGAAAAGCATTGAAGAAATTAAAGAAAAGGGATACTTTGATTTCCATAGCCACAAAGTTAGTCAAAGTTTTATAGAAGATATTAATACTTTTAATATCTATGACAAAGCAAAACTTTTTGATAAAGATGTAAAGATTATTCATGGTGATAAAGATTTGGTAGCACCAATCAAATACTCTAAGAAATATATTGAATGTTATGATGGAAGAGGAGAATTATACACTATAATAGGTGCAGATCACTCTTTTGGAACAGTTGAACACAGAACTGAACTATTCGATGAAACTATAAAATTTTTCAAGAAGATTTTATAAAAAAATAGTTTCAAGAACTTTAGATTTAATAGTAAGGAAAAGAGCTGGAAGAGAACAATCATGCATCTTTAAAGTTATTTGCAAGGGGGATATAAGAGAAATAAATTAATATGAAAAGAGGAAGAGGATGATAAACCTAAAGTCATACCAAGAGATAAATGAATCATTAGATAACTATTATAGCAATGGAGAAAAAAATATATGGAGAAATAACTTTCATATTGAAATGCCATTTGGGTTGATTAATGATCCAAATGGATTAAGTTATTATGATAATAAATTCCACATATTCTATCAATGGAATCCTTTTGGATGCGAGCATAAAACAAAGCATTGGGGATTAGTAACAACAACAGATTTTATTGATTTCACTACCCCTAAAATAGTTTTAAAGCCAGATGAATGGTTTGATAAGAATGGATGTTATTCTGGTGGAGCGTACGTTAAAGATGATACTTTAAAGCTATTCTATACTGGGAATGTCAAAGGACCTAACAATGAAAGAGAATCATATCAATGTATGGTTAATTATAATAAAGATGGTTCATTTGAGAAAAAAGGTGTATTAATAGAAAAGCAGCCAAAAGGTTATACAGCTCACTTTAGAGATCCAATGGTATTTGAAAGGAAAGGAATTTATTACATGATTCTTGGAGTTCAAACTAAAAATTTAAAAGGAAGAGCATTAATATATAAATCAGATGATATAAATAGGTGGGATTTCGCTGGTGAATTAAAAACAGATATGAATAATTTCGGCTATATGTAGGAGTGTCCTAATTTATTTAGAGTAGGTGAAGATAAATTTGCATTTCTCTTCTCACCTCAAGGATTAAAAGAAGAAGAATTCAAATATCAAAATATATACCAATCAGGATATGTTATTGGAGACCTAGACTTAAATGAAGTTTCTTTAACTAAATATACTGAATTTAACGAAATAGATAAGGGATTTGATTTCTATGCACCACAAGTATTTAATCATGGGGATAAAAATATTATGGTAGGCTGGATAGGAATGCCTAATAAAGATAGTGAATATTTAAGCTCAAAATATGGGTGGATGTTTGGATTAACTATGCCAAGAGTTTTAGAATATAAAGACAATGTTCTATATCAGGAGCCACTTGAGCTTTTAGAAAAATTAAGAGAATGCAAAATTATTGATTTAAAAAATCAAAATGTAGATAACTATAGTATTAATCTTGACTCAAGATCTATAGAGGTTAAGTTAGATTTAGACATGAAGAATACTAATAATATAGACTTAAAATTTAAATTTAAAGATGAAAATATTTCAATATCGTATAATAAAAAAGATGAGATATGTATATTAGATAGAAGGAATATGGAGCTTGGTGGAAAGGGAATACGCAAGTTTAGGCTAGAAGCTGATAAATCATTAAAGTTACATATGTTTATTGATAATTCATTTATGGAAATATTTTATCAAGATGGATTAGAAACAACTACTTTAACATATTTTCCTAAGAATAATGATTTTGAAATTGAAATTAAAAATAATGTAAAAATCAATGAATTACAAATTTGGAACCTAACGAAGATTAATTATGGAAAATAAGGTTTTGTATGGGTGAATTATTCATACTGATAGTGAAGCTCAATATACTAGCAATGGTACAATAGAAAAAGACTTAATGATGATATCCAGTACATGACTCTAGAAGACGCTGAATTATTAGTTAGAAATACAACACGGAAAAGTTAGAATTTTTATCTCTACTATATTGCCCTATATCCATATTGGATATAGGGTCTTTATAGGAACCATATAAGGTTACATTTTCTGTATCACCAGGTTGGATTTCAGGAATTATAGCAATATTGTAAGTTTTATCTATAGAAAGGGAATTATTATTTAAGAAATTATCATATTCATCAGAGACATAATAATTATCTTTTTGTCCACTACTAGCTCGAGTTACTTCAAAATTCACAATTATACAATATAGGGATAGCGGTGCTACAATCCCTGTGACTCTTACCTGCCTAACAGTAACTGTGGGTGTAGGAATAGGGTGAGGCGTAGGTTGTGGATTCAAAGTATTTTTACAAATTTCTTTGGAAAATTTAATCAAAATCTCTTCAAGCTCTTCCTTACATATCTTTATATATTTTTCAGCACACTCCTCTTTAGAAGATTTATTGAGAGGATAATGTTCATAATTTACTATTATAAATGGTGCAAGATAATTATCGTCACTTTTAACAGAACCAAAATTTATAATGGCATCCTTATTTTTCTCATATAGTACTATACCTTTATTATTTGGCTTGTCTTTTACCCATGACGAAATAATAGTAGTAATATTTACTGTTACTGCTATTTTGGAGGTTAATGGATAAAAATTTACGGTAGTATAGTGATCATAAGCTGGAGGAGTATTATAAGTTGTATATGTGCTGAAGTATTCGTCAAGTGGACTTATAGAAACTTTTTTGCTAGTATCATTATAAAAATTATCAACCTTAAAAAGTACAAGTTCTGCATTTGAGACTATGACGTCACAAGGTATTGATGAAATATCAAAAAATAAATAACTATAATATTTATACTTACCATCAGAGCCTACTGTTATTACATCTTCATTTAAACTTTTATCAGGATATTTATTTGTGATTGTAAGACTCTTAATAGCTGGAATTATAATACTTATCATTATTATCACCTCCTTGTATACATTATATTAATATATTATTGAAATATGAAAGAATGAATTTTAATGAAGTTTAAGATTTGCAAATTCTTTTATGCTATAATATATGAAAAAGTAAATTTTTATAAGTTTTATGTAATGGTGGGTGATATCATATGTCAATTACGGTAGGAAAATTATTTGGGAATGGTACTGTTCTATATCAGATGAAATTACTTGCAGGACAAAAAGGACTTAACAATCTTGTAGAATGGGTACATATTATTGAAAATGATGATGTAAGTCAGTTCCTTCATGGAAATGAGGTTGTATTCACTTCTGGTATTTTGAATAATACTGATGATTGGTTATTAGAATATGCAAAGAAACTATATATTGCAGGTACAAGTGCTTTTGTTGTAAATATTGGACCATATACAAAATCAATAAATGATGATGTAGTAAAATACTGTAATTCAGTCAATATGCCTCTTTATACTATTCCATGGGAAACGAGAATGGTAGATGTAACAAGGGATATCTGTTATCGCATAATTCAGAAAGAACAGGTAGAAATAAGTATTGCTACAACCATTAAGAATATTATATTTAAAATAGGTGATTTAGAGACATTAATCTTGCAGATGGAGCGATATGGATATTTGAGAGATAGTCATTTTTGTTTTGTTGTTATGTCATTTAAAAATGAAAAAGATAAACAGGAAGAATTTAATATGAATAAAATAAAGCTGTATGCAGAAAGAATTGCTAGAAGTATTCACGAATTATATATATCTTTTTCATATAATGATTGTTGGGTTTTGGTTCTTGTGAATTATGGTAATTATGATATTCAAAATTTTGTAAACAATTTCTTTAAGAATTGGAATGAGTCTTTATGGAAGGTACATATGGGAATAAGTGAAAATAAGGCTGGGATTAAAATACAAGATGAGAATTTTAATAATGCATTTACAGCTATGACAATAGCAAAGAAAAGGGATAATGAAGTGGTTTTTTATGATAAACTTGATATCTATAAGCTGCTTCTAAATACAAAGGATAAAGATGTCTTAAAGGAATATTATGATGATACGTTAGGAAAATTAGAAAAATATGATAAGGAAAATAATACAGACTTAATGGATTTTTTATATGTATATTTAAAAAATAATGGAAGCCAGAGTTTCGTAGCTGAAAAACAATATATTCATAGAAATACAGTTAATAATCAATTAAAAAAGATCGAAAAAATTACTGGATACAATCCATTGAATTTAGAAGAAAAATTAAGATTTTATTTAGGATTTTATGTTAAGGATGTAATGTGAATGTGCAGTTGCACAAATAAGATTAGTCACCTATTCATTGCAAAACATAAACATACAAGTATATAATAGAAACATATTAAAGAGACAGAAACAAAGCGACGGAGCTTGTTCAATAGAACAAGTTCCGTTTTTTTTATTAAAATGGAATGTATAAATATCAATAAGGGAGTGTATAAATATGAATAGTGAAGAAATTAAAAGTACATTAAAAAAATATAGTTTACAATCTTGGAGTAAACAAAGAAATATCAATCCAATTTCAATTGAAAAGGGAGAAGGAATTTATTTTTGGGATTATGATGGGAATCGTTATTCAGATATGTCATCTCAACTTGTTAATATGAATCTTGGATTTTCTAATAAAGCAATTGGAGATGCAATTAAAGAACAAGTTGATAAGTATTGTTTTGTAGGACCATCTTATGGAGCTGAATCTCGTGCAAAGCTAGCTAAAAAAATCATTGAACTTATGCCTGACAATATGGGTAAGGTGTTTTTTACAAATGCTGGAGCAGAGTCAAATGAAAATGCAGTAAAAATTGCAAGAATGTTTACTGGCAAGTCAAAGATATTCAGTCGTTACCGAAGTTATCATGGATCTTCATTTGGAGCAGGTAATTTGACCGGAGAGCCTAGAAGATATGCATTGGAACCTGGAGTTCCAGGATTCGTTAAATTCTTTGATCCTTATATATACAGAGAAGCAATAGAATTTGAATCTGAAGAAGCTGCAACAAAATATTATTTGACCAAGCTTAAAGAACAGATTTTATATGAAGGACCAGATAGTATCGCAGGAATTGTACTTGAGACTATTACAGGTTCTAATGGAATTATTATTCCACCAAAAGGATATCTTCCTGGAGTTCGCGCATTATGTGATGAATTTAAAATCTTAATGATTTGCGATGAAGTTATGACAGGGTGGGGCAGAACTGGTAAGATGTTTGCATTTGAAAACTTTGATGTAAAACCAGATATCGTTACTTTTGCAAAAGGTGTTACATGTGGATATGTTCCGCTTGGTGGAGCTATAGTAAGTAAAGATATTGCAGCGTATTTTGATGATAACCTATTCTCTTGTGGATTAACTTATAGTGGACATCCTCTAGCTTGCGCAGCAGGTGTTGCTTGTGTTAATTACTATGAAGAAGCAGATATTTTAACTAATGTAAATAAAATGGCTACAGTACTTGGTGAAAAATTAGAGGCAATGAAAGCTTCTCATCCATGTGTTGGAGATGTAAGATATATTGGATTATTTTCAGCAGTAGAGCTGGTAAAGGATAAATGCACTAAGGAACCATTAGTACCATATGGTAAAGATCCAGAAGGAGTTATGGGAAAAATTCTGAGTGAGTTAAAAGAAAGAAAATTCATGACTTATACACACGAAAATATGATACTTGTTGCTCCTCCACTAATCATTACAAAGGAACAATTAGAGGAAGAACTTGTTAAGTTAGACGAAGTACTTGGAATTGTTGATAAAGAATTTATTTAAATGAGGTGAATATAAATGGCATATGAATTCAGTTTGCCAGGACGTACAATCATTGGAGATAACGCATTAGAATCCAGTGAAAAAGTATTAAAGAGCTTTGGAAAAAAAGCATTTATTGTATCTGGAAAAAATGTGACAAAAATGGGGACAGTAAAGATTTTGACAGATTGTTTGACCAAATGGGGAATTAGTTTTGAATTGTTTAATGATATTACAGGAGAACCAACAGACACCATGATTGAAAGTGGCGTCAAAGCTTATAAAAAAGCAGAATGTGATTTTTGTATTGCTATAGGTGGTGGAAGTCCATTAGATAGTGGTAAAGCAATTGTGGCTATGACAAAATTAGAAGGTGCAATATCAGATTATATGGGAACAATAATGGAGGGAGATTTTCCACCACTAGTATTAATCCCAACTACAGCAGGTACAGGCTCAGAAACCACTAAATTTACGATTATTACAGATTCAAAAAAGAATATTAAAATGCTTCTAAAGGGAGAAGCATTATTACCGAAATTGGCGATTATTGATTCTAAGTTTTCTATTACAGCACCTAAAAGCGTTACAGCAGCAACAGGAATGGATGCATTAACTCATGCAGTAGAAGCGTATACATCAAGAAAAGCAAATCCATTAACAGATACGTATGCATTATCTGCAATTAAAAGAATATTTACATATCTGCCATTGGCTTATAAAAATGGTGAAGATAAAAAGGCACGAGAAGAGATGGCTTTAGCAGCATTTGAAGCTGGAGTATGCATTAACAATTCTTCTGTAACACTAGTTCATGGAATGAGCAGACCAATTGGAGCCGTATTTCATGTAGCTCACGGAATTTCAAATGCAATGCTTATACGCGAATGTCTCTCTTATGTATTGGATGGTAGCTATAAAAGATTCGCTGAAATTGGAAGAGTTATTGGTGCAGCGGATGATAACAAAAGTGACAAGGAAGCAGCTGAGGCCTTTTTAGAAAAACTTACAATTCTATGTGATATATGTGAGATTCCTACTTTAAAAGAGTATGGAATCAATAAAGAAGATTTTGACTTTGTAGTAGATAAGATGGCACAAGACGCTATGGATAGTGGAAGTCCATCAAATACTATAAAAGATGTTACAATACAAGATTTATTAGTTATATATAACAAGTTATGGTAAATAAAACAACTTATGGTGAATATAAAATAGTTGCAACGGTGCAAAACAAAATGTTTTGGGCCGTTTTTTGTTTAAAAAAAGGAGGCATAAAGTAATGAATATTTTAAATGATATAGAGTCAGAATTCAAGGAAAGAGATTTTTCAAAACCAAGAGAAGAAAAAACAGAAATTAAAATAGAAGACGTAAGTATGATTTTCCAAGATAAAAATGGAGGAGAACCAGTAACAGCACTTAAAAATGTTAATCTAGATATTAAACAAGGAGAGTTTATTTCATTACTAGGTCCTTCTGGTTGTGGAAAGACAACACTACTTCGAATTCTAGGAGATTTGCTCCAACCTTCTATGGGAAAAGTCACAGTAAGAGGAGAAACTACAAGAGATATAAGACTTCAAAAAAAATATGGTATTGTATTTCAAAGTCCTGTTTTATATGATTGGAGAACGATTCGAAGAAATGTTTGTATGCCAATGGAGCTTTTAGGAATGAAAAAAGCAGAACGTACTGCAAGAGTTACAAAGATGCTTGATCTAGTGGGACTTTCTGAATTTGGAAATAATTATCCTTATGAATTAAGTGGTGGTATGCAACAAAGAGTTGGTATTGCAAGGGCACTCGCGATTAACCCAGAGATTCTTCTTATGGATGAACCATTTTCTGCATTAGATGAATTTACCCGTGAAAAGCTTCATCTTGATCTTCTTAGCATTTGGAGCAAAACAAATAAAACCGTAGTGTTTGTAACTCATAATATTTCAGAGGCAGTTTTTTTATCAGATAGAGTAGTGGTTCTTTCACCACATCCAGGTCGTGTTTCAGCAGTAATTGACATTAATACGCCAAGACCAAGAAACATGGAATCAAAGCAAACACCCGAGTTTTATGAGTATATTACAAAGATTCGAAATAGCTTCGAGGGGGTGTAAGAATGAAAGATAAGAAAGAAAAATATAAGGTTAATTTAGTTTGGACTATTGGTATTTTTGCAGTTTGGGAGCTTGTTGCATTCTTTCTAGATAAAATAGCTCATGACCCTATGGCTGAAGCGAAATTACCTTATCCACATATTATTATTGTATCAATAGCACAAAATTTTACGGAATTAATGAGTGCAGCAGGTCTTACTTTTTCCAGAGCTGTGGTTGGATTTGCACTAGGAGCAGCAATAGGAGTTGTATTAGCTATTATTATGAGTTTGTCAAAAATTGCAGAAAAGATAGCATTACCTTATCTGGTCATATCGCAGATGATACCTGTTTTAGGACTAGCGCCTATTATATTTACTCTTGCAAGGAATATGAATACATCTAGAATAATTATTGCAGCGTACATAACATTTTTCCCAGTAGCTATTAATATGCTAAGTGGACTTAATAGTGTTGAAAGTGATAAAAAAGATTTGTTATATTCTTATGCGGCAAATAAAAAGAGTATTTACTTGAAACTTATGATTCCGTATTCTTTACCTTATTTATTTGCAGGATTGAAAATAGCAGCACCAATGTCGATCACAGCATCTATTTTGGTTGATATGCTAGGTTCAAGTGGTGGAATTGGAGTAAAACTTCTTTATGCTTTGTATTCAGGAACTAGAGATATATTTTGGGATTCAGTAATAACAAGTGCTCTTATGGGTATTATTAGCTACTTTATTGTTGTTTTCCTTGAAAGGATTTGCATGCCTTGGAGAAAACAAATAGCATAATAAGTTATATAAAAGAGAATAATAAGTCTAAAAGAAAGGAGACTAATATATGACAGAAAAACTTAAAAATATATTGTGGCCATTAGGCTTTGGAATATTAGTAATTGCTATGTGGCAGCTAGGGGTAATTCATGATGCATTAGGTTTTAAACCCTTTCAATTACCTATACCATCACAAATTATAACTACCTTACATAATAATTTTGCTAAAGCTTTATCTGATACTATGATCACAGTTTCAGGAGCATTGGTCGGACTAGCTCTAGGATCTGTACTTGGATTTATTGTTGCTGTAGTTGCTACGCAATTTCCCAAATGGGGTTATACAGGACTTAGTGTAATAGCTGCAATTAATGCCATTCCAATTGTTGCATTATCTCCTATTATGAATCGCTGGTTTTCTAGTGGTTTCTCGCAAAAAGTTGGTGTTGTAACAGTTGTATGTATGTCTGCCATGGCAATTAATGCTTACCGTGGATTAAATGATTTAAAAGCATTTGCAAAAGATTTGCTAGAGTCTTATGCAGCACCAGAAAGAGTTATATTTTTTAAGCTTCGTTTACCAAACAGCCTACCGAGTGTATTAACGGCATTAAAAATTAATGTAGCTTCTGCACTAATGGCAGCTATGATCAGTGAATATTTTGCTGCATCTACATCAGGTATTGGATTTGGTATTAAAGATAATTTAAGAAAAGGAATGATGGCTATGGGCTGGTCGTATATAGTTATGGCTGCTTTAGTTGGAATTGTTTTTTATCTAATTATTCTATTTATAGAACGTAGAACTATAAAATGGCATGAGTCACAAAGATAAAATGAAACTTAGCTTTAGGGGCTAGACATCAGATAAGATATTTCTATTTAATAAGAGGAGGAATTTAATATGAAAAAGAAATTATTAGCTTTAGGTTTAATTACAGTAATGATGGGGATGATGCTTGCAGGTTGTGGATCTAAAACTTCAGGAACAACAGATGCAAAAGACACGGCAAAGTCGGCAGACACAACAAAAGGTAAAGATGGCGAATTACAGAAGGTAAATCTTCAATTAAAATGGCTTCCACAATCACAATTCATGGGATATTACGTAGCAGCAGCGAAAGGCTACTATAAGGATGAAGGAATTGATATTAATATACTTCCTGGAGGAAGTGATATTATTCCAGAACAAAATGTATATAATGGTGTAGCGGATATTGGAGTTACTTGGGTATCAAGCTTAATGACTTATCAAGCACAGGGATATGAATTACAAGAAGTTGCTCAAATATTTCAAAAATCAGGTTTATTATTAACTTCAAAAAAGGCTACTGGAATTAATTCACCAAAGGATTTAGTAGGCAAAAAAGTTGGTAATTGGTTTGGAGGCAATGAATATGAAATCCTTGCATTGTTAGAAAAATACAAACTAGATAAGAACAAGGATTTAAAACTTGTACAACAGGATTATACAATGGATCAAGTAAAAGAAGGTTCTATTGATGCTGCTTCAGCAATGACTTATAATGAACTTGGGTTATTGTTAGAAAATGGTATTTCAAAAGATGATTTAAATGTAATTAACATGAATGATGAAGGCGTTGCAATGCTTGAAGATTGCTTATTTGTTAATTCTGAATGGGCATCTAAAAATGAAGATTTAGCGGTTCGTTTCTTAAGAGCTTCTATCAAAGGATGGAAAGATGCATGTGCAGATCCAGAAGCAGCTGGAAAAACAGTTTATGATGTAGATAAATCAGTATCTTTAGAACATCAAGTTTATATGGCAAAAGAAGTTGCAAAACTTACAAGTCCAGAAGGCTTTGATTCTTCAAAAATTGGGCAAATAGATATGAATGCTGTTAAGCAAACAGGAGATTTCTTAAAACTTTATAACCCTGATCTAGCAAAAACTCCAGTAGTAGATGAAACAACGTTTACTTCGAAATACTGGGATAAAGCAACAAAATAATAAAATAAAAGTTAGCTTTTGAGAAGAATTTAATACTCTTAAGAGCTACCTTATTTAGGATATAATACACTGCTAAGGAGTATTTAACTCCTTAGCAGTATTTAGGCTCCTAATTAATAAAAGAGTTAATATTAAAGAGTATAGAAATTAAATAAATTATAAAAGGGGAGGAGAATATTTATGGATTTAATTATAAAGAATGGAACTATAATAACACCATCAGAATCTTATGTTGCAGATATTGCTGTAAAAAATGGGAAAATTGTAGCAATTGGAACAGGTTTTTCAGAAGAAGGAGCAGAAGTGGTAGATGCTCATGGAAAATTAGTATTACCTGGTGCCATTGACGCACATACGCATTTAGCAATGCCATTTGGAGGCACAGTTTCTGCAGACAGCTATCTTGCAGGAACAAGAGCGGCAGCCTGCGGAGGTGTTACAACAGTTTTTGATTATCCAATGCAAAGAAAAGGACATGGAATAATTGAAACTATTAAGGCGAGAAAAGAAATATGTGATCCAGAGGCTTGTGTTGATTATGCATTCCATTGTTGTATAACTGATTTAAATGGAGGTGCGATTTTAGACGAATTTAAAGCAGCTGTTGAATATGGTATTACAAGTTTTAAATGCTTTTTAGTATATAAAAAAGAAGGAATGATGGTAGACGATGGTACGTTAGTAAAGATATTGCTAAAAGCAAAAGAAACCGGTGCTATTACGAATGTTCATGCAGAGAATCCAGATTTAATTGATTTAAATATTGAACAATTTTTAAAAGAGGGAAAAACTTCAGCATGGTATCATTATTTAAGCAGACCAGAATATGTAGAAGCAGAGGCAGACAAAAGAGCAGTACACTGGGCAAAATCTGTAGAGGCACCATTATATCTAGTTCATATGGCAGATAAGGAAGGATTAGAAGCTGCAATTGCTGCCAAGATGGATGGTAATGAGATTTATATAGAAACATGTCCACAATATTTAGAATTTACATCTGATGTTTATAAGAGAGAAGATGGAAGAAACTTTGTATGCTCACCACCTATGAAAGGACAAGAAAGTCAGGATGCACTTTGGAAAGCTATTAGAACAGGTGCTATTGATACTGTTGCTACAGACCACTGCCCATTCCAAAGCTATGAAAAGGACTGGGGAAAGGATGACTTCACAAAGATTCCAAACGGATGTGCTGGAGTTGAAAATTTGTATCCTTATATGCTTTCAGCAGCAAATGATGGAAAATTAAGTTTTAACCGTGTAGTTGAATTATGTTCATCTAATCCAGCTAAAATATTTGGATGTGCACAAAAAGGTTCAATAACAGTTGGAAAAGATGCAGATATTGTAATTTATGACAAAAATAAAGATTTTACAATTTCCGTTAAAAATATGCATTCAGATTATGATCATACTATTTGGGAAGGAAAAACACTTCATGGATATCCAGTACAGACTTATTTACGTGGAAATTTAGTATATGATAATGGTGAGTTTATCGGAAGACCAGGAAGTGGAGAATTCATAAAACGAATAGGGCGTAAATTATGAGAAAAAGTGAATAAATAATAAGAAATGTAAATGAATTTAATTAGATATAAGGAAAAGTTTAAGGAGGACATTAATATGTTAACTTGTAGTAAAGATAGAATGGAAGATAAGATCAAAACTTTTAGTAAATTTGGTGATACTGGAAAAGGTGGAATTACAAGATTGTCTTTATCACCTGCTGCGTTAGAAGCAAGAGATGAATTTTGTAAAAGGTGTAAAGCTCTTGGAATGGATATAAAAACTGATGATATGGCAAATATTTATGCAACTATCTCAGGAGAAAAAGGTTTGCCTTCTATTATGATGGGATCTCATATTGATTCTGTTAAACAGGGTGGAAACTATGATGGTATTTTAGGTGTTCTTACTGCTTTAGAAGCAGCAGAAACTATTGTTACAGAAAAAGTGGCTCACAAGCATCCAATTACAGTAGTTGTATGGACTAATGAAGAAGGGGCACGTTTTGATCCTGCTATGATGTCATCTGGTGTTATCACAGGAAAATTTGATAAAGATATTATGTTAGCATCTAAAGATACAGAGGGAATTACTTTCAAAGAAGCATTGGAAGCCAGCGGATATATGGGGGAAGTTAAAAATAGAATGACTGCTGAAAAATTTATGGCATTGGTAGAATTACATGTAGAACAAGGTCCTGTACTAGAAGCTGAGAAAAAGGATATAGGGGTACTAGAGGGTGTCTGTGGAATGGTTAATTATGAGTTTTCGTTTATTGGACAAGCAGACCATGCAGGAACAACACCTATGAAATATAGAAAAGATGCATTATATGCAGCTACAAAAGTAATTCAATATATTCATGATGAACTTAATAAATTAGATAGTAAGCTTGTATATACAACTGGAAGAATGATTGTTTCTCCTAATATTCATACTGTTATTCCGGATAATGTTAAATTTACGCTTGATGCAAGACATCAAGATCCAAATGTTATAAAGCAAGTAGTAGAAATTATTAAGAAAGTTCCAAGTGAAATTGAAAAATGTCAAGCAAGTTACAAACAATTATGGGCACGTAATACAGTAGAATTTCATCCTGAATTTGTGAATTACGTAGAAAAAAATGCAAATGAATATGGTTATTCTTCAATGAGGATGTACAGTGGACCAGGTCATGATGCTCAGTTCATCACAGACATGATTCCAACTACAATGATTTTTGTTCCAAGTGAAAATGGTCATAGCCATTGTGAAAAAGAATTTACACCTCTTGATAATTGCTTGAAAGGTGCAAATGTATTATTACAAACAATTTTAGATATTGATAAGAATTAATTAAACAAACTTAAAAAAGTGCCAATCCTATGATAGATAGGATTGGCACTTTTTACTTTAGTGTTTGATTTAATAAATAGAGTAAAGAAAATTTTAATGGCTTTACATATTTATCATCAAGTGAGAGAATAAACTTAAAATATTAAACATAGTATAAAGTAGAGTAACTAAAGGAGGAATAAGAGATGAATTATTTGATTACTAAACTAAATGATACTTTCAAGGATAAAAAAACCTATTTTTTCATTGTATTAATAATGTTTTGTTTAGGCATATCCTTTGGACTTTATACTGTTAAATATATGGGGGATTCTGATAAAAGCGATTTAATGAACTATTTTCTTAGTTTTACTAATTCTATAGAAAATGAACCTATTAATTATGGAAATCTATTATTTGAGGTTATCAAGAAGAATATACTAATAATTGTACCAATATTTGTATTGGGTTTAACTTTCTTTGGAGCTCCTATAATATTGATTTTAGATTTATTAAAAGGTTTCACATTGGGATATACTTTTTGTTTTATGGTAACGACTTTTGAAGGGAAAGGAATTGGACTAGCTTTAATATCTGTTATCCCTCAAAATTTAATATATATTCCATGTTATATAGCATTAAGCGTTATTAGTTTATCTATGTCTACAGAAAGATTCAAATGGAAATTTTTTAAACATGTAAAAAATAAAAATTCTCAACTTCATGGTGTATTAAATAAGTTAATTATAATTACAATATTATTTATAATAGGTATAATTGTTGAAACTTATATATCACCATCCCTTATAAAATTTGTTACGAAAAAATTCTATTTATAAAGTGAAGAATTTTAGGTTGTGTTTTATAATCTAAATAAGTTTAGTTTAACCAGTATTTTCAAGGGGGTACATCTACTAGGGCCGTGACATTTTTAAATATATAAAATTCTAAAAAGATTATATTTAAGAATGCCTATAGATCAGATAAAGTAAAAGGTATACACTTATGAAAATTAAAAGAAGGAAATCTGACGATTTTGTCGAATACTAATCATAATCAATGATATAGGAGATAATAATGATAAATAGTATAGGTAATTATAAGAATTATTTGTTGGATAGCGGTAAAAGTGAAAATACAGTATATGCATATGTAACTGATGTAACTCTTTATCTTAAATTTTTAACTAGAAAAAACATAGAGATATATAGTAGTGATAAATTAACAATCATGTCATATATACAAAATCTCACAACCCAAGGAAAATCAGAAAGATCAATAAATAGAATAGTAATAAGTCTTAGGAATTTCTATTCATACTTAAAAAGTGAAAATATGATTAAAGAAGTTCCAAAAATAGAATATAAGAGTTCTAAAAATAACAGAAAATTGCCACAAGTTTTAACTATTGAAGAAGTAGATAAAATAATTAGAATAGTTGAAAAAGACTGTTCGAAAGGAATACGTGATAATGCATTATTAGAATTAATGTATGCTACTGGAATGAAGGTTTCCGAACTTATTTCAGTAAATGTAGAGGATGTAAATCTTGATTTGAATTTTGTAAGATGTACAGATAATAAGGATTTTGAAAGACTAATCCCTATAGGTAGAAGTGCTTGCAAGGCAATAACAGAGTATTTAAGTATAAGATATAAGATTGCACAATGCGGAGTATCTAATCTTTTTGTAAATTTAAATGGAAATAAGCTTACAAGGCAAGGGATTTGGAGAATCGTAAAAGAATATGCTAGAAAAGCTGGTATTAATAAGGATGTTAATTTAAATACATTTAGACATTCATTTGCAGTACATCTACTTCAAAATGGAGCAAATGTTAGAGCTGTCCAGAAGTTACTAGGAAATCAAGTCTTAACATATATGGACACATATTACGAAATTATAAACAATGATAAAATAAACTATATATATATGCATACACATCCAAGAGCTTAGGCATATGGAGTTATTATTTTTTTGATTGTGTCTTAGTAACTGATTTATGATATGAATTGAAAATAGGTTTTTATCTAATAATAGCATAAATATAATTTGGGTGTTTCCACCTGTTTGCCACCGCTTTTTGTAAGTGAGTGGCAAATTTAAACTGCGATTTAATATATTTTCAATTATCTTTTCGTGCTAACGTAACAAATATGATAGATAATCATAATATAAAGTAGGTTATATATTTAATTTAATAACCTAATAATAAACAGCAGAGGAGAAAAAAATGGGGAACGAAAATTTTATAGAAAGAAATATAGAATCTAATGAAGTTTGTTGCAAAACTGAAATTGACTGTAATAGAAGAAATTATCCTACAGCAGATGCACTAGAAGAAGCTTATAATGCAGGTTACAGAGCTGGATACTGTGATGGTTTAGAAACTGGACGTAAAGAGGGATTCGGTGAAGGATATAAAAAAGGTTTAAGGGATGGATGTAAGAAGATAAAAGAGAAAATTTTGAAGTGTATAGATAAAATTGAATGTTGTTAAATCAAAAAAAAGAATTTTTATGAAGATTTAGCATTATAAAAGGATAATTATAAGGGCAATGTAGAGATTAATTTCTCTATGTTGCTATTTATTTTTTAAAATTAATTTGTTTGTATCATTAACATTAGTATATGATACAACATAATATATAGTATCTTAAATAACTAAGGAGGAATTTCAATGGGATACAATTATGCTCAAGAAAATCATAACCATGAATTTTTATCAAGCACAGATTATGAAGAAGATGATGAGGGCGTATTACACAATCATCGTATTGCTGGTGTGACTGGTCCTCCTATTAGATATGGCAAATCTCATGTTCACAAAGTAGATGTTCTTACAGATACTTTTGGTGACCATTTTCATAAGATTTGTGATACTACCGGTCCAGCTCTTTATCTTACTGGTGGAAAGCACATTCATTTACTAAAGGGGACAACAGCTCGTGCAGATGGACATGAACATGATTATTATTTCACTACTCTAATTGAAGATCCTACTAATGTACCAGATGATAAAAAATGCTAAGTTAAAAGTATTTTCTGATTTGGGACGTTGTTTCTATGTGATAATATACTAATTTAAAATAAATTATGAGTTATGAGGGTAGTAGACGGAAGAAATTTTGTTTGCTACCCTTTATTTGTTTAAGTTATATAGTTTTAGGCACATTCAAAAAATAAATGATAAAACTACAATCAAATAATAATAGAAATGATAAATATTAAACAAATAATACTATTTATTAATAAATTATGTAAAATAGTATAAAATAGTATACACATAGATTTTAACACTGTATAATAAAAATTATAAATATCAATTAATTTAAATTAAGGAGGAAAAAATAATGAAATTAAGTGCTAGAAATCAATTTGTTGGAAAAGTTGTCGAGATAAAAGAAGGTTCAGTAAATGCAATAGTAAAAATAGAAATCGCTAAAGATATTGTTATTACTTCAACTATATCTATGGATTCTGTAAAAGAATTAGCATTAAAAGTAGGATCAGAAGCTACAGCAGTAGTTAAAGCTACATCAGTTATGGTTATGGTTTAAATTAATTACAGAAATACATAAGAAAATAGAAGGAGATATCGCAAAATATAAATTTTTATTTTGAAATATCTCCTTCTATTTTTATGCATGTACTTAAAAATAGAATAAATGATCTTGTGAAAATTTTAGTAAGATTGTATCATTTAAAGAGAATTCCATACTATTTTTCGCGATTTTTAATTCTACTAAATTAGCTAAAGGATGAGTATAATTTTTCATATAAATAGTAAACTCAAATGGATTTTCTACAATGTTATCAATTTTATAAGGAAAAGAGTTGATTGTATTATTATTTTTACATATTTCTATATCATGCGCTCTTATGCAAAGATACTTAACATTTTCAGAAATTTCCTCGTTAAAAGTGTATTCGTGTCCCCAATTTTCAGCATAAATAGTATATTTACCAGTTTTCTTAGCTTGTGATATGTTTTTACATCCTGTTAAAGTTGCTTCAGAAAGTGTTCTAGGAGTTCTAAATAAATCCTTTTTATCTCTTTTTTCTAGAGATATTCCATTTTCATAAACAATTATATCATCACAAACTCTATACGCTTCTGCTATATCATGAGTAACGAAGATGACATTACCACTATAATCTTTTACTATAGACATGAGCTCTTTTTCTAAGCTCTCTCTTAAATGTTGATCTAAAGCAGAGAAAGGTTCATCTAAAAGTAAAATATCAGGAGAAGTTATAAGTGCCCTAGCCAAAGCTACTCTTTGCTGTTGCCCTCCAGACAATTGCCAAGGATAACGTTTTTCAAGTCCATCAATATGTAATCTCTCTATATATTCTTTACTTAAGGATTTTTTTTGATCTTTTTTCATTTCAGAAATACCTATTTCAATATTATCAATTATATTCATATTAGGAAATAGGGCATAATTTTGAAAAAGATAGCCAACCTTTCTTTTTTGTGGAGTCAAGTCAATTTTTTTTTCTGAATCAAAAAAGACTTTATCGTTTACGATTATTTTTCCTTTAGAAGGGGCGACTAAACCAGAGATACATTTTAGACTCATACTCTTTCCAGAACCAGATGCGCCTAAAAAGCCTAAGACACCGCTTTTATGTTCAAAATTAACATTCAAATCAAAAGAGGAGAGATGTTTTTCTATATTTACATATAAAGACATTATTTACTCCTCCTTCCCATAAGTTTTAGTTGAACCTCTGACCAATAATTCAATATTATAATGAGGAATAAAGATAAAGCAACTATTATAATAACCCAAAGCATAGCCTTTTTCATATCACCGCCTTCAGCAGCAAAAAATATAGCGAGAGGCATAGTTTGTGTTCTTCCAGGAATATTTCCAGCTATCATTAAGGTTGCACCAAATTCACCCATAGCTCTTGCAAAAGATAGAACTACTCCACCTATAATTCCAGGCATACTTAAAGGAATTGCAATTTTATAAAATATTTTAAACTCACTAAGACCAAGGGTTCTAGCAGAAGAAATTATATTAGTATCTATTTGCTCAAAAGCAGAACGTGTGGTTCTATACATCATTGGAAAGGAAATTACTATAGCTGCAATTACTGTAGCGCTCCAACTGAAAATTAAAGAACGATCAAAGAGTTCTAATATTTTCCCTATAGGACCATTTTTACCACAGATTAGCAATAAAAAGAAACCTACAACAGTTGGAGGAAGAATTAAAGGTAAAGTAAATAGGCCATCTATTATTCCCTTGTATTTTCCATTGAAATTTGCCATCCAATAAGAAATTACAAGACCTAAAAAAAATGTTATTATTGTTGATATGGTAGCCGTTTTAATAGAAATCCATAAAGGTGAAAAATCCATATTAAGTCCTCCTTAAAAGGTATGTATATTTAAAAAAATAACAAGTAAGTATGTCAATCTGTGTTTATGTCATACTTGTATGACGTAAAATATATGACATCTTTAACTTGTTATTTTCCTTACATAGGCTTTATTAAAAAACAGAATTGCTAATTTACAAATTAGCAATTATACATTAAAAATTATAAATATTAAGCTATTCCATAACCATATTTTTCAAAGATTTGTTTACATGTATCAGTAAACAAGAAATCTTCAAATGACTTTGAAATTTCAGGATTTTTGCTAGCTTTAATTATTCCAATTGGATATGTTATAGGTGAATGCTTGTCCTCGGAAATGGTCTCAATAATCTTACAAGAATCACTGCTTAGAGCATCGCTTTTATAGACGAATCCTAGTTCAGCATTTCCAGAAGTGGACCAAGCAAGTACTTCTTTTACATCCTTAGCAAAGACAAGCTTTGATGATATAGCATCTTTAATACCAAGAGTTGTGAAGACCTCATCAGCATATTTTCCTGCTGGAACGCTTGCAGGTTCACCGACTGCAATTTTTTTAACCTTATCGCTAGTTAAGTCAGAAAGACCAGTTAAAGTAGTGTCTTTTGGACCAATTAATACCAAATCATTTTTAACTAAATCTTTTTTAGTATTCTCAAGAATTAAAGATTTTTCATCTAAAGCTTTCATTTGACTTTGGCCAGCTGAAATAAATATATCACAAGGGGCACCTTGTTCTATTTGTTGTTGAAGGGAACCTGATGCACCAAAATTAACTGTTAAAGTTACATTTGGTTTCACTTTTTTTAATTCAGTTTGTATGTCTGCCATAGCTTCTTTTAAACTTGCAGCTGCAGAAATATTTAGTTCTACTGAAGGTTCAGTAGGTGCACTATCTTTTTGTGAAGAAGATGAGTCCTTTTGATTACCACAACCGATCATTAATACGGATAACATTAAGCTTATTAAAGTAGAAAATATAATTTTCTTTTTCATAAATAAAACCCCACATTCATAATTTTAGATTAATAGTTATGTTTAATTATGTTTAGTGATGTTTTAAAATCATTTTTATCATATTATCATTAATTTAGTAAAAATACAATATATTAATTAGGAGATAATCATAATTTGTTAAAGAGTATTGACAAACTATATTAAAATATGATTATATTTTAATATAGTTATGTTTGATTATGTTTTGTTTTGATAAAAAATTATTTATATTAGATCTCAAAGAGGAGAATACAGTAATGTATAAATCTGATTTGGGATCTTTTTTGTTAATTAAAAGCATATAAAGGGGGAAAGTAAATTGAAATTTGTTACATTCTCAGGACCACCATCTTCTGGTAAAACCTCTGTGATTTTAAAGGTGATTGATTGCTTAAAAGATATAGAAAGTAAATTTGGCGTAATAAAATTTGATTGTCTTACAACGTATGATGACGTGCTTTACAAGAAAGCTGGTGTTGAAGTTATGGTTGGATTATCTGGAAATCTTTGTCCAGATCATTTTTATATTAGTAATATTGACGATTGTGTTAAATATGGAGTAGAAAAAGGATTGGATTTATTAATAAGCGAAAGTGCTGGATTATGTAATAGATGTTCACCTCATATAAAAGATGTTTTAGCTGTGTGTGTAATTGATAATCTTTCTGGGATAAACACACCTAAAAAAATAGGACCAATGTTAAAATTTGCAGACATAATAGTTATCACAAAAGGAGATATAATTTCTCAAGCAGAAAGAGAAGTATTTTCGTTTATGGTAAAAGAGGCAAATCCAAAAGCAAAAATACTCCATATTAATGGACTTACTGGACAGGGAGCTTATGAATTAAGCTTAAGTTTAAAGCAAGCAGAATCAATAGAAAGCCTTGAAGGGAAAAAACTTAGATTTACAATGCCATCAGCACTGTGTTCATATTGTCTTGGAGAAACGATAATCGGAGAAGATTATCAAACAGGAAATAGAAAAAAGATTAATTTTCAAGATATTAAAAGTAATTCAAATATTGCAACGAGTTATTCGTCAGATACAAATGATGATATGATTGAAACTGATGACACAAGTATTAGATCTATAACTATTTTAGGTGGACATGACAAGGATGGGAAAGCAGAAGAGATTAACCTCACAATTAATGTGGGTGAAGTGATTTGTATAGTTGGACCTACAGGGTCAGGTAAAACCAGATTACTTGAAGATATAGAATGCATATCAAAGGGAGATACGCCTACAGGAAGAATTATAAAAATAAACGGGGAAAACTTAGATGCAAATAAATTAGTTGCTCAGCTTTCCCAGAATATGAATTTTGTAATGGATGTATCTGTTGGAGATTTTATTAGAATGCATGCTAAAAGTAGGAATGTTAGAGATCTTAAAGATATCACAGAAAAAATAATAAATTATGCAAATGACTTTGCAGGAGAAAAATTTACTAGTGATATGCCTATAACGGCATTAAGTGGTGGGCAATCTAGGGCGTTAATGATTGCAGATACAGCGCTTTTAAGTGCTTCTCCAATAGTTCTTATTGATGAAATCGAAAATGCAGGTGTAGATAGAAGTAGAGCTTTAGAATTACTAGTTAAAGAAGGAAAAATAGTATTTGTGTCTACTCATGATCCAATACTCGCACTGCTCGGAGATAAGAGAATAATAATAAAAAATGGTGCAGTGAGTAAAGTAATTATAACAAATGTTAAGGAAAAAGATAATCTCAAGATAATGAAAAAAATTGACAATAAGATGTTAGAACTTAGAAATGCACTTCGAAGTGGGAAAACAATAGATTGGAATATGGAAAAATATTTTACATAAGAAAAATGAAAATATAAACAGCATCTACTAAATTATACGCTTCCGGAATTCATATTAAAGAGATTGTGAATTAAAAATTATAGAATTTTTTAAAAATAAAGGTTAATATTAATTATATAATGATAATAGTATATTTATGATTGGAGTTGAGAGAGTGAGCAAGATCAAAAATATTATTGATAAGGCTGAATATGAAGTTCTGGGATTATTACCATGTCCTATTAAGGTACCAGTAGAAATTGGATTTGAAAATATGATAGAGAGTTTAGAAAAAAAATGTGATTTTAAGTATCTTCTAGAAGGTAATGCTAACTATGAAGTTATGTGGATGGATGAGTCTTCACACATTCCACTTAAAGAAGAGTTACCAAAAATTATTATAAGTGCTGGAGTTAATAGCTTTTATAGAAAAGATTTTAGAACCAAAGCAATAGAAGAAAAATATTTTAAAGAAGTTAGAATTATAGAAGAGGAATCAATTAAAAATGATTTAGTTGATTTAGAAGGCAATTATTATATGATGGCTTTAAATTATTTAGTTATGGTCGTAGATTTAACTAAACTAGAAGACAGAGATATACCTGCGTCATGGAACGAACTTTTAAACAGTTCATTTGAAAATGAAATAGCCATAAGAGGGAAAAAAGATAAATATTGCGAAACAACACTACTTGCAATGTATAAAGACTATGGCATTGATGGAATTATGAAATTAAGTAAACTTGTAGGTTATGGTGGGCATCCAGCCGAAATGGTAAAGAATGCAGGAAAAGGAATAAAAGATTCACCAACAATAAGTGTTATGCCATATTTTTATGCAAAGCTTCTCAAAAATAATAAAAATGTTAAGGTGATATGGCCAGAAGAAGGAGCAATTGTAAGCCCTGTTACTTTATTAGTTCAAAGTGAAGCTTCTGAAAATTTAGAAAGTGTAGTGAATTATTTTGTTGGTGAAGAGGTGAGAAACATATGTAAAAATGCATCGTTACCACATCCAATGGATTATTTAGAGTACTTAAAAAAAAATAATTATAAATTGAATTGGATAGGATGGGACTTTATAAAGAATAATGATATAAATAAATTATTATTAAAACTAAATCAATATTTTTTCTAGATTTAAAAGATTTATTTAATTGCTAGAAAGTTTCCCTTCTAATATGTTAGAATTAATTATAATAAAGGATAAAGAAGGAGGGAATTTCTATGGATATTGAAGAATCCCTAACGGCGCTTGATGTTGCTGAATTGCTTAAGATAACTAAAAATACTGTATATGAATTAGTAAAAAGAGGGGAATTACCTGGATATAAAGTGGGAAAAAAACTTAGAATAGATAAAAAAGATGTTGAAAGCTATATTAATAATCAAAAGATAACAAAAACAAATAGCAACCAATTTAAAAGATTAAAAGATGAAACATTAGAAGAAACTTTAAATAATATAAATAAATCAGAAAATCCTAATGACATTATAATATCAGGGCAAGACATAATTTTAGATATTCTAGCAGAAAAAATAAAAGAAAAAGTAAGTGATATTAGAGTGTTGAGATCAAATGTAGGAAGCTATACGAGTCTCTATGATTTATATAATGATAAAATATCTGTTTCATCATCGCATTTGTGGGATGGTGATACCAATGAATACAATACTGCTTTTGTCAGGAAAATGCTACCGGGAATACCGTGTTTACTCATAAATTTAGCTTATAGAAATGTTGGGTTTTATGTAGCTAAAGGGAATCCGCACAAAATAAATACATGGAAAAGTTTAGGAAAAGGAAATATATCTATGATAAATAGAGAAAAGGGTTCTGGAATACGAATTTTATTAGATGAAAAGCTTAGGCTAAACAATATAGATACAGAACAGATTAATGGATATAATGTAGAACGGCAATCGCATTTTTCAGTTGCAAGAAGTGTTGCAAGAGGTGAAGCTGATGTTGGGATAGGAAATGAAAAAATAGCTTCTCAAGTAAAAGAAATTGATTTTATATCACTTCAAGAAGAACGATATGACTTAGTTATCAGAAAGTCAGATTTAAAATATCCAATATATAAGCTAATAATGAAAACCATACAAAGCGAAGATTTCAAAAAAGAAATTGAGAGCTTAGGTGGGTATGATTTAAAAGATATTGGTAAAATACTTGCTAAAACTTAATTAATAATATAAAATACTAGTAATATAATATTTTATATTGCGAAGATGCAGGAGATTTACTGCGTCTTTTTTTGTTAACTAAAAAAATTAAATTGACCAGCTTAAATTAAAAAACGTATATGCTAGCGTTTAAAAGAGATTAACATTAGTAGCTAAATATTGTGAATTGAAGGAGTGATATTATGAATGAAATAGCAGTCTTTATTGATGAAAAGGGTCAAATAAGCTCTTTTACAGAGGGGAAATGTATAAAAATTTTCACTAAAGAAAGAGAAAGATGGCAGACTAAGAAGGAAATATTATTGGAAAAACAAGATGTTCAAAGAGGAACAAGAGAAGTCAGAGAAGAGTATATGAACTTAGTAAGGCAAATTGACGATTGTAAAATTGTTATTGTAACTAAAGCTTCTGGAATTCCATATAGTGTATTTTATGCAGAAGATTTTAGCGTTTGGGAATTAGAAGGGGATCCTATGAAGTTTTTAGATGAAATTATCATAAAAGAAAAAGAAGAAGAGGAAAGAGAGGATGAAGAGGAAGAATTTGCAAAAAAAATTGGAGATGGACATTATTTTATAGATTTAATGGAATTAGAACTCTTAAATCCAGAAATGTCATCTAAAAAAGCAATAATTCCTTATCTGAAAGAAAATGATGTTAGGAAAATAGAAATTCATTGTTGTCATGTACCACCTTGGCTAATTAAGGAAAAAGATATGGGAGCTATTAAACTAGATATTAAAAAAATAAAAGAAAATGATTTTAATGTGACTATTCATACAAATAGATAATAGAGATACTAAAGTGAACACTATACCTATCCGTGATGGATCCGATTTTTCTGCGTAGGAGATAATATACACTTTAGGCATATTCGAAAAAATAACAAGTCAGTATTCTAGTCTGTTTTCTGCCATACAACGCCTGCATGTTGATTCAATAGCTAACTTATGAGCTTAAACATACCGGCCTTGTCTGACGCAAAATATCTAATTTAGAATGGAGGAAAATGATATGGAAGCAATAAAAACTAAATATGGAACTCTAAATGATGCTATTATTGTTAATCATTATTCTACTAGAGAGCCAGAAGAATACAAATTAGAAGAAAAGAGCGAACTCGATATATTAGGATATAAACTAATACCTTTATATGGTTTTGTAGATACAAGAAGAAAGGAATTCCCATCAGTAAAATTATATAAAAGTGGGAATATAAGAAGCCTTGGGTTAAATGAACCAACGTCTATCACAACTAAAATAGGAGTGTTTGAAGTTGAGAAAATTACATTTTATGAAGATGGCCCAATCAACAGATTATTTTTGCTTGATGGTAAATTATCTGGATTTTGGTCGGAAGATGATGAATATGCTTTAGCAAAATCACATAAGTTTGAATTTGAATTTGCATCGTTTGAGTCTAAAATTATCTCTCTGCATTTTTATAAAACTGAAGAGCTAAAAAGTATTACGTTATGGCCCAAGGAAAGAATTAAATTAAGTTTTGGGGATTATAACATTACGAGTAGGATAGGAATTTCATTATATAAGAGCGGCAAAATTAAATCATGTGAACCTTTTAGACCAACTATAGTAAAGACACCTATTGGAAATATAGAAGCGTATGATATTAATGCCATAGGAATTCATGGAGATCAAAATTCGCTTACTTTTTATGAGGACGGTAGGATACAATCACTTATTACTTCTAGGAATTCAATAACAATTTGCGGCTCAGGGGGAGATACAATTATCTATTCTCCTAAAAAAATTAGATTATATTCTAATAGTGAAATGATGGATACCGTAACCATATCAATAGAATTTAGGGAGGATAAAGTTATTATAGACAATAAAGATGAATATGATATCAAAGAAAATAGATTCGAAATAAAGAATTTCGCAGAAAAGCAAATTACACTTAGCGGTGATTTTCATAAGCAATTTTAAAATAAGAAATGCAAAACTTTGATTTTGTTAACATATTGATAAAAAAACAGCCTGTCCATTATTAATATCATATAAAATAAAAAAAGGGTTTGCAAGTCCAATTTATTATGATATGATAATTCCAATAACTAAATAAGAATTAATTACCTGCAAATAAGACAACGAAGTCTAAGTGTTTAACTCAATGAAGAAGTTAAATCTTAGATTTTTTTTATTAAATGAAGGACGAGGGAGTCTATTTATTTTAACTTGAGAAAGTTAAATCAAATAGATTCTTTTTTTAAACTATTCTTAAGTTATATTATAACATTTAAGTTTATAATGCCCAATAAGGGCTTATATAAAATCTATTTATATTAAGAGGAGGAAATTGTATGAGACAAGTAGCGATTTATGGTAAAGGCGGTATTGGAAAATCTACAACTACACAAAATTTAACAGCAGCGTTAGCTGAAATGGGAAAGAAAATAATGATAGTAGGGTGTGATCCTAAAGCAGATTCAACAAGATTAGTTCTTGGAGGATTAGCACAAAAAACAGTACTAGACACTTTAAGAGAAGAAGGAGACGACATCGAATTAGATTATATCTTGAAACCTGGTTATGGTGGAATAATGTGTGTTGAATCAGGCGGTCCAGAACCAGGAGTTGGATGTGCAGGTCGTGGAATAATAACAGCTATAGGAATGCTTGAACAATTGGGAGCATATACACCAGATTTAGATTATGTTTTCTACGATGTACTTGGAGATGTTGTGTGTGGTGGATTTGCAATGCCAATGAGAGAAGGAAAAGCTCAAGAAATATATATAGTTGCAAGTGGTGAAATGATGGCATTATATGCAGCTAATAATATTTCAAAAGGTGCTAAAAAATATGCAATAACAGGTGGAGTTAGACTAGGTGGTATCATCTGTAACAGCAGAAAAGTTGATAAAGAACTAGAGTTATTAGAAGCTTTTGCGAAAGAACTTGGAAGTCAATTAATTCACTTTGTACCAAGAGATAATATGGTTCAAAGGGCAGAAATTCATAAGCAAACAGTTATAGAATTTGATTCAACAGCAACTCAAGCAGATGAATACAGAGCACTTGCAAAGGCAATAGATGAAAATAAAATGTTTGTAATTCCAAAACCAATGTCTCAAGAAAGATTAGAAGAAATATTAATGGAATTTGGTTTAATGGATATCTAATACAAAAATATATTATAAGGGGAGAGATAAAGATATGTATATGATTCGTGCAATAATAAGACCAGACAAGGTTAGCCTAGTACTTTCAGAATTATTAGATGCTGGTTTTCCAGAAGTTACAAAGATGAGCGTTTTTGGTAGAGGTAAGCAAAAAGGAATCAAAGTTGGAGACATTCATTACGATGAACTTCCAAAAGAAATGTTATTAATTGCAGTTAAAGATGAAGATAAAGATGATGTTATAAAAGTTATAATGAGAAGTTCAAGAACAGGAGAGAAGGGTGCATTTGGAGATGGTAAGATATTTGTTGCACCAATTGAAGAAGTATACACTGTAAGTAGTGGTAAAGCCGGATTATAAAATTAAATTAGGAGGAATAGCTTTATGAAAGAAGTTATGTGTATTATTCGTTTGAATAAAGTAAATAAAACTAAAGAATCACTTGCAGAAGCTGGTTTCCCATCAATTACTTGCAGTAAAGTACTTGGAAGAGGTAAAAAATCTATAGATCAAGCCTTAATTGAATCATATGTTGAAGCTGGTGGAATACAACCTGCATCATATGGAGAAAATTTATCTGAAAGAGGTAGATTGATTCCTAAAAGATTTATTACATTAATAGTAAATGATGATCAAGTAAAAACTGTAGTAGATACAGTTATGAGTGTAAATTCAACTGGAAATCCAGGTGATGGAAAAATATTTATACTACCAATTGAAGAAGTATATAGAGTTAGAGACGGACAATCAGGTGAGAATGCAATTTAAAGTGTGGAGGTGAGACAAATGAATAAAGTCGTAGATAGTGTATTAGATAAATATAGCGCGAAAGTATACAAAAATAGAAAAAAACATATATTAGATCTTGAAAATGAAACTGAGGAAATAGATGCAAATAGAAGAACAATGCCAGGAATGCTAACACATAGAGGTTGTTGTTATGCAGGATGTAAAGGAGTTGTTCTTGGACCTATAAAAGATATTGTTCTTTTAACTCATGGGCCTATAGGCTGTGGATATTATTCATGGGGAACAAGAAGAAATAAAGCTTCAGTTCAAGAAGGCGAAGGAAACTTTATCCAATATTGTTTTAGTACAAATTTAGGAGAAAGTGATATTGTATTTGGTGGAGAAAAGAAATTAAAAGCTGCAATTAAAGAAATTGTGGATATATTTGATCCAAAAGCAATATTTATTTGTTCAACATGTCCAGTTGGATTAATCGGTGATGATATTTCGGCTGTTGCAGAAGAAACTAAAAAATTATATAACATAGAATGTATATCTTTCCCTTGTGAAGGTTACAAAGGTGTATCGCAATCTGCCGGTCATCATATTGCAAACAATAAGATAATAAAATCAATAATAGGAACAAAAGAATATACACCTAAGACACATTCAGTTAATATTCTTGGGGAATACAACATAGGTGGTGACTCTTGGGAAATAGAAAGAGTCTTAAAGAGAATAGGCTATGAAATTATATCAGTCATGACTGGTAATGGAAGTATTGATGAGATGAGTAAAGCCCACAATGCAGAGCTAAACTTAGTTCAATGTCACAGATCTATTAATTATATAGCAGAAATGATGAAAATCCAATATGGAACTACATGGCTTAAAGTTAACTTCATTGGAGTTGATGGAATAGTTAGTTCTTTAAGAGACATGGCAAAATTCTTTAATGATCCAGCTATAACAGCTAGAACAGAAGAAGTAATAGCTGAAGAACTTGAAGACATAAAAGAGGACATGGAATATTATAAGAATAAATTAACCGGAAAAACAGCAGCTTTATATGTTGGAGGCTCAAGAGCTCATCATTATCAACTGTTATTAAATGATCTAGGTGTGGAGACAGTCCTTGCAGGATTTGAATTTGCACATAGAGATGATTATGAAGGTAGAGAAGTAATTCCAACCATTGTTGAAGATGCAGATTTAAAGAATATAGAAGTATTACAAGTTGAGAAGATCGAAGGAAAATATAAAGAATTTAAATCAGAAGAAGAAATAGAAGAATTAAAGAAAACTATAACTGATTTAGAGAATTATGAAGGTATGATGCCTGATATGACAAAGGGTTCAATAGTAGTAGATGATTTAAATCAATACGAAGCTGAAGAGTTTATTAAGAAGTTAAAACCAGACATATTCTTCACAGGTATTAAGGATAAATATACAATACAAAAAGGTGGAGTTTTATCAAGACAATTACATTCTTATGATTACAGTGGGCCTTATGCAGGATTTAAAGGTGCTGTTAATTTCGGAAGAGATGTAACTATGGGATTATATACACCAGCTTGGGGATTCACGGTAGCACCATGGAAAAAAGAATCTATATTAGAAGGAACATTTGGAGGTGAGGCATAATGTTAGATTTAACCCCTAAGGAAATAAAGGAAAGAAAAGCAATTACAATTAATCCTAGCAAGACATGCCAACCAGTTGGAGCAATGTATGCAGCACTTGGTGTTCATGGTTGTATGCCACATAGTCATGGATCGCAAGGTTGTTGTTCATATCATAGAACAGTTTTATCAAGACATTTTAAAGAACCAGCTATAGCAACTACTTCAGCTTTTAGTGAAGGTGCTTGCGTATTTGGTGGAGGTAGTAATTTAAAAACTGCTACAAAGAATATTTTTGACATATATAATCCAGATATAATTGCAGTTCATACTACATGCTTATCAGAAACTATAGGTGATGATATAAAAGGTTACCTATCAGAGATGACTATTCCAGAAGGAAAGTATATGGTATACACAAATACTCCAAGTTATGTTGGATCACATATTACTGGATTCTCTAATATGGTCACAGGTTTTATTAACGGATTAACTAAAACAACTGGAGTAAAAAATGGAAAGATGTGCATAATACCTGGATTTGTTAATCCTGGTGACATGCGTGAAATGAAAAGATTATTAAAACTTATGGGTGTAGATTTTACAATGTTACCAGATACAACTGGAGTTTTAGATTCTCCTATGACTGGTAAATATGATCTTTATCCAAAAGGCGGTACAAAAATTCAAGATATTATAGAACTTGGAGACTCAGAAAAAACTTTAGCAATAGGAAGTTTCGCATCAGAAGCAAGTGCAAGTATGCTAGAGAAAAAATTTAAAGTTCCTTACAGTACATTAATGATGCCTATAGGTATTGGAGCTACTGATGATTATATCATGGAATTAAGTAGATTTAGTAAACAAGAAGTTCCTTATGAAATTGAAGAAGAAAGAGGACAACTTGTTGATATAATGGTAGATTCTCATCCGTATTATGATAAAAAGAAAGTAGCTTTATATGGAGATCCAGATACATTAATTGCTTTAACTAGATTTGTATTAGAACTTGGAATGATTCCTAAGTACGTAATTACAGGTACTCCAGGAATGGCATTTGAAAAGCAAGTAAATGCATTATTTGAAGAATTTGGTGTTGAGGGATGCACAGTTAAACAAGATGCAGATTTATTCTTATTACATCAATTAATCAAAAATGAATCAGTAGATTTATTAATGGGAGGAACTCATGGTAAATATATAGCAAAAGCTGAAGATATACCATTAGTTAGAGTTGGATTCCCAGTATTAGATAGATATATTCATTCTTTGCTTCCAATTACTGGATACAGAGGCTCAATTAGATTATTAGAACAAATTCTTAGTGCATTAATGGATAGACAAGACAGAGATGCTAAGGATGAAGATTTTGAATTAGTAATGTAATGCAAATAGTATAAACACTGAAAAGATATGTAAGATATATTTAAGAGATGTGTAAAATTAAATAAATTCAATGATTGAGCAATTGTACATGCATTACGACATGTCAATTGCTCAATTCATTAATAAATTAAGAATGTAGGATATAGAATGTAGGAATAAATTGGTTTTAGAAGCTTGAAAAAATGTATTTTAAGAAACTCTGAAGGATAAATAACATTTCTTCCTTTATTCTAAATTCCATATTCTAGATTAAAAAAAGGTGGTGCAAAAGCTTATGGAAAAGAAAGTATCTAATTCAGTTCTTGAAGAAAGAGAAGACTTTATATGCACAAAAGAAGGTAAAAATAAGAATTCAATGAAGTGTGATAGTAATAGTTTGTCTGGATCTGTTAGTCAAAGAGCTTGCGTATATTGTGGTGCAAGAGTAGTGCTAAATCCAATAACTGATGCGTATCACATAGTTCATGGACCTATAGGATGTGCTAGTTATACTTGGGATATAAGAGGAAGTCTTTCAAGTGGTGATGATTTATATAGAAATAGTTTTTCAACAGATTTACAAGAAAGAGATGTAATTTTTGGGGGAGAAAAGAAATTAATAAGTGCTATAGAAGGAATAATGGAAAAACATCATCCAAAGTTAATTTTTATTTATGCAACTTGTATTGTGGGAGTTATTGGCGATGATGTTAAAGCAGTTTGCAAAGCAGCTGAGGAAAAATATAATGTACCAGTTATACCTGTTATGGCACCAGGATTTTCAGGGAATAAATCTAAAGGTTACAAATTAGCATGTAATGCACTTATGAATATTTTTTCTAGAAATATTTTACCTAAAACAAAAGGAATTAATATGCTTGGTGATTTTAATTTAGCAGGAGAGATATGGATCGTAAAAGAGTATCTAAAGAAAATAGGAATAGAAGTAATATCTACAATTACAGGAGATTCTAGTTATGAAAAATTATTAAAAGCTAGTAGTGCAAGTGTTAATGTGGTTCAATGTGCAGGTTCTATGACATATTTAGCAAAGAGGATGGAGGCAGAAATGGGAATTCCTTTTGTTAAAATAAGTTTTGTTGGAGTTGAAGATAGTAAGAATTCATTACTTAGAATTGCAAGTTTATTTAATGATGAAGAAACTTTAGAAAAAGCAAAAGCTTTTGTAAAAGAGGAAGAGGAAAAAATAACACCTATATTAAATGCTTATAAAGAAAAGCTTAAGGGTAAGAAAGCTGCTATATATGTAGGTGGAGGATTCAAAGCAATTTCTTTAATCAAACAATTCAATGAACTTGGGATAGATACAGTACTGGTTGGAACACAAACTGGAAAAGCAGAAGATTATGAAGTTATAAATAGTTTAGTTAATGATGGAACAGTAATTTTAGATGATGCAAATCCTTATGAATTAGAAAAATTTATGCAAGAACAAGATGTAGACATTTTGGTAGGTGGAGTAAAAGAAAGACCACTTGCATATAAACTTGGAGTTGCTTTTTGTGACCACAACCATGAAAGAAAACACCCACTTGGAGGTTTTATTGGAGCAGTTAATTTTGCAAAGGAAGTAAATCTTTCAATAAATAGTCCAATATGGAAATATGTAAAGGAGAGTGAAGAAAATGAGGAAAGCTAAAGAAACTAAGAATAGTTATGTAGATCTAACTGTTAACCCGTGCAAAATGTGTATGCCTATGGGAGTTTGCAATGCTTTATATGGAATTCGAGGTTGTATGACAATTTTACATGGATCACAAGGTTGTAGTACATATATTAGAAGACATATGGCAACACATTATAATGAGCCAATAGACATAGCATCTTCTTCACTCACAGAAGAAGGAACTATTTATGGTGGAGAGAACAATTTAATTAAGGGCTTAGAAAATTTAATTAAATTATATAACCCAGAAGTTATAGGTATAGCAACAACTTGTCTTGCTGAGACTATAGGAGAAGATGTAGCTAGACTTTCACAAATATTTTACGAAACACATCCAGAAAGTAAAGTTAAATTAATACCAATAAAGTCTCCAGGGTTTGGTGGAACTCAATATGGAGGATATTTTACAGCGTTAAGAGCAGTCGTGGAAAATGTAGTGATGAAATCTGATGCTAATGATAAAATAAATATTGTTGCTGGACCAATAAGTAGTGCTGATACACGAGAACTTAAAGAAATCTTAAGTGATTTTTCTATTGATTATATATTACTTCCAGACATATCTGAAAGTTTGGATGGAGGACATAGTAAAAAATATAATAGATTGCCACAAAATGGAACAAGTATAGAAGAAATTGAATATATGGCTGGTGCAAAAGCTACCATTGAACTTGCTACATTTATTAAAGAAGAATATTCTGTTGGAAGCTATTTAGAAGAAGCTTTCGGTGTTAAAAATTATAGAATTAATATACCAAGAGGACTTAGAGATACAGATAAATTTTTAAAAGTATTATCTGAAATTTCGGGACATCCTATTCCTGAAAAATATAAAAAACAAAGAGGAAGATATTTAGATGCTATGATTGATTCTCATAAGTATAATGCAGATGCAAGAATAGCAATATTTGGAGAACCAGACTTTGTATATTCAGTAGCGAGATTAGCTATGGAAAATGGAGTAGTACCTGTGATTACTGCAACTGGAGATATATGCAAAGATCTTGAACCAAGTTTAAGAGAGGAAGTAGATGAACTTTCAGAACAATTATTTGCAGGAGAATGCAAAATTATAGATGAAGCAGATTTTAAAGAAATAGAAAAAGATGTATTAGAGTTAAAAGTAAATGTAATGCTTGGAAGCTCTGATGGCAGGAGGATAGAAGAAAAACATAAGGTACCATTAATTAGAATGGCATTTCCTATTCATGATAGGATTGGTGGACAAAGAATTTTGTCTATTGGGTATGTTGGGTCTTTAAACTTAAGTGACCAAATTACAAATATAATGCTCGCAAAAACAGAAACGACTTTTAGAGAAAATTTATATAATGAATATTATAAGGAGGAAGATGTAATGGGGGAAAAAGTAATTGATGAAATAAAAGTTGATGAAATAAAAATTGAAGCAAAAACTATGACTAGAGAAGATGTAGAGGAAAAAACAAGAACTCATCCGTGCTTTAGTTGTGATTCTGCACATAAATACGCAAGAATGCATCTTCCTATAGCTCCAAAATGTAATGTTAGTTGCAATTATTGCCTGAGAAAATTTGATTGTGTTAATGAAAGCAGACCAGGAGTTACAACTGAGGTATTATCTGCAGAAGAAGCATTTGCAAAATACAAACTTGTGAAATCTAAAATGGATAACTTAAAAGTTGTTGGAATAGCAGGACCTGGAGATGCACTTGCAAATTTTGATGAAGTGAGGAAAACTCTTAAACTTATAAAGGCATATGATAATGAAGTAACATTTTGTCTTTCAACAAATGGTCTAATGCTTCCGTTTTATGCACAAGAGTTAATTGATTTAGGCGTAACCCATGTAACTGTGACAATGAATGCTATAGATCCTAAAATAACTGCAAAAGTATATAAATTCATAGATTATTTAGGAGTGACTTATACTGGAGAAGAAGGAACCCAAATTCTTTTAAATAATCAATTATCAGGTATTAAATATTTAACTGATAGAGGAATTATGGTTAAGGTTAATATTGTAATGCTTAAGGGAATTAATGATCATCATATACAAGAAGTAACTAAGAAAGTAAAAGAACTTGGCGCTGGAATAACAAATATAATGCAAATGATACCAGTTAAGGGGAGTGTATTTGAAAATATGCCACTTACGAATAATAAAGAAATAATGGACTTGAGAAAAAAATGTGAAGTAAATATAAAACAAATGTATCATTGTAAACAGTGTAGAGCTGATGCGATTGGACTGCTTGGAGATGATAAGTCTCAGGAATTTAATAAACCAATAATCAAAGCTAATGCATCAGAAGAAAAACCACTAAAATTTGCAATTGCTTCAAAAAGCGGTATTGGAGTCGATATGCATTTTGGACATGCATCAGAATTTTATATTTATGAATGCAAAAATGGAGAAGCAAAATATATAGAAAAAAGAGATGCAGAAAAATATTGTAATGGCCAAGAAGAATGTGATGATGAGGAAGATAAATTCACAAAGCTATCTAAAGTTGTATCTGACTGTGATGGCGTAATATCAATTAGAATGGGAGACGAACCTAAAAAGAAATTTAAGGCTATGGGTATAGAGGTATTTATGACCTGCGAAACAATTGAAAATGCAGTTATAAAGGCTGCTGAATCTATATTAAAAGGAGCAGAAGTTGAAGAAATACTAAGAGCTTAAATAAAATTGTAGGAATTCTAGTAAATTAGTCATATAGAAGAAAATACAAGTCAATCTGCTGAATATTAATGAAAGTGAATCAGCGAATTGGCTTGTTTTTTTGAAATTATTTTAGATTAAATTCAAACTTTATAGCAGGTATGTTTATGCAATATAGTAGTAGCTAGGTATTAAAATTTATATAAAAAAGGTGTTGATGAATAATATATGAAGCAAAACATAAAAATTAGAAGAGCTAAAATAGAAGATATCGATAGTATGGTGGGATTATTAACAACGCTGTTTACTATTGAGACAGATTTTATCATAGATACACAGAAACAACAAAAAGGACTTTTTCTTATGCTAGAGCAAGATGTTAATGGATGCATTATGGTAGCAGAGTGCGATAAAAAAGTAGTGGGCATGTGTAGTGGACAGTTATTAGTATCTACAGCAGAAGGCGCTTTAAAAGTGATAGTAGAAGACTTAGTTGTAGATAAAGATAAACGTAACTGTGGAATAGGATCAGAGCTCTTGTCAGAAATTCAAAAATGGGCTATTAGTTTTGGAGCAAGTAGAATGGACCTTTTGGCTGATAGACGGAATAATCCAGCATTGAATTTCTACAATAAGCAGAATTGGAAACAAACAGAACTGATTGATTTGCAAAAAAGAATATAACGATTTAATTAGAATTATATTTCTGTAATTCATCGATAATCTCATCTTCAACCAATTCTATATTTGTTTTTCCAATATATCCAAATTTTATTTCATATAATCGTATAAAATTTATAGCTCTGTAATAAGTAGCGTGGTCCATAAAACCGGTATAGAAAAAAACATAATCGTAATTAATCAATATATTAGTATCAAAGGTTCCGTTAAAACCATTAAGAGTTCGAAGATCAGGATACTTTTCTCTGAACTTTCTTCGCCATTCTTTAGTACCGCCTATAATAAGTATATTTTTTCTAGCTATATAATAATCTAACGTCTTTTTAGAATCAGAAGGAATATAGTTATTATTTACCTTAAATAAATATTCTCTCAATTCGTTTAATTCATTTCTATATTTTTTTTCTGACAATAATTGATTTTCAAGTTCTTTAACTCTATTTTGTAAAGCTGATACCTCCGCTTTATGTTTTTTATTTAAATTATTTTTTTCAGTGGTTAAAATCTTATCAAATGATGAATTATCTTCTTCTAGCGTGTGCACCTTATTTAAAATAGCTATATTTTCTTTTTCAATATTAGAAAGTTTCTCTTCTAAAAAGTTTATTTTAAAAAATAAAGTTTCTTGGTTGTTCTGAAAGTATAAAGTTCTAGACTTTTTATATTCATTAATTAGAGATTTGATAAAGATACCATTAATAACAGTTTGAAGTATTACATTTAAATCTATATGGTCACCATTACTTTTTATATAAGATAAAATTATTTCATCAATATCCAAAAAATTTGAATGCTGAAAAAGATAATTAATATCAAATTTATTGATTAGAAACATATTTTCTAATATGATTCCAGACTCCCCAATAACCTCGAATTCACTATTTAGAACATCAGTATAACTATTTAGTTTACCGTATTCTTTTTTTAACAATGATTTAATTTTTTGTAAATCAGATTTATGGAAGTCTATTTCTTTATCTATTATTCTTGTTATTGGATCACAAAACTCAAAAAAATTCATATCTTTAATAATAGAAACAATAAAACCTTGATCGACAGCTTCTCCAGAACGATATAGAGAAAAATAAAAATAGATGCAACTATCTAATCTTGATTCCGTTTTTTGTGTAATTTTATCCATTTTAATATATCTTTTAGTCAATTCATTTTTATTGTGCTTTTTTACTGAATTAAAGATAATAGGGTAGGATTTTCTTAATAAAGTAACTATCTTATCTCTTAAATTATGATCTTTTTCTGCAACTAAAAGTATACCTAAAGCTTTTCTACTATCAATTTCTTGCTGGAGTGTACCTTGGGTCATTATAATATGATTGATACACGAAGAATTTATAGCAGCATTATAATATTTAATTTTATCAATAAGATATAATTTATTAATATTTTTATTGAGTTCGGTGTTCCTAATCATGGCAATGCTTATATTTGCTAAAATATAATTTTCAAAAATAGAAGACGAGATGTCTAATTGTTCTCCAATCATTTTTGAAAAGCTTTCTATATTTAGATTCACTGAATATGAATTCTCTGTAAGTATTTCCACTTATAAAACACCTCCTTAAGGAAATTAAAGTTAGTAATAAAATTTTGATTTATATTCTATTAATTAGGCTAGTAACATTATTAGAGTAAGCATTGATTTGTATTAAACGTGATGAATTTGTATGTAGTAATATTATAATGTTAATAGTGCTATATTGCAATGATTTCATTGATGTTTTATCAATAACATGAAGCATAATATACATCACATCTTTGACTTGTTATTTTCTTTAATATCTCTAATTAACTTGCTATTTTCTTTGATAGGCTTAAATATAAATAAATCTTGATAATCAAATAGGAATACTTGCAAAACATATGAATCTATCACATAATATAAGTATTATTATATTTTTATAGGACAATTGAAAGGTGGATTTTTATAATGACAATAAACTCAGGTCTATCTACTCAAGAAGTTGCTGACCTTTTAAATATTTCTAAAAATACTGTATATGAATTAATAAAAAGAGGTGAGCTCCCTTCATATAGGATAGGTAGAAAAGTTCGTATAGATGAAATAGACATTGAAACATATAAAAACAAAAGTAGAACTATTGTTAAACATGATACTTTAACTAATATTGAACAAAATGATGATCTTATTATATCTAAGCCAGCTTCAAAAGAAAATGCCCCGGTTGTAAATTATAAAAATAATTTTATAATATGTGGGCAAGATATTTTGTTAGATGTATTAACGAGGCATTTAGAACGTCATCCTAAAGGACTTCAAGCACTAAGATGTTACATAGGTAGTTATAATGGCTTGGTTGAATTGTATAGAGGCAATGTGACTATTGCTACAGCTCACTTATGGGATGGAGATACAGGTGAATATAATCTTTCTTATATTCCAAGATTGCTACCAGGTATTCCCTGTGTTATTGTTCATTTAGTATGTAGAATGCAAGGTTTTTATGTTGCAAAAGGTAATCCTAAAAAAATAAAAACTTGGAAAGATTTAACACGCCAAGATGTTTTAATGATAAATAGAGAAAAAGGTTGTGGCGTAAGAGTTCTAATTGATGAGCAATTTCGAAAACAACAAATATCACCTAAGTCAATAAACGGATATCAAAACGAAGAATTATCGCATTTGGCTGTAGCAAGCACAGTAGCAAGGGGTGATGCTGACGTTGGAGTTGGCAACGAGAAGGCTGCTGTTCAAGTTAACAATATTGACTTCGTACCTTTACAAAAAGAGAGATATGATTTAATAATAAAAAAAGAAGATATAGATACACCGCCAATTCAAGCTGTATTAGAAATTCTTAAATCAAAAGAATTTCAATTGGAGTTGTTAGGGATAGGCGGCTATGATATAAGTGATACAGGTAAAATTATTGAACAAATGTAAGTAATTAGTCATTAAATATTAATAGAGAGAAGCTGTCTTAAATAAAATGAAATTATTTAAGACAGCTTCTTTTATTTTTTACCTGATCTCTACTTCCATCCTTTTAAATGCGATCTAAGAACGGCACGACATTAGTTAAACTTTATACTATAGAAATAGAGCTAGTAGAACATGCTGCACCGCAAGTTGAACAGTTGTGTGTACACTGAGGGCTTGAATGCAGATCAAGTTGTTTATCTATCGTAAAAGTACATTCATCTATTTTAAAGCTATCTAAGTCGTTAAAAAATACTGTATTGTTTAAAAAGCTTACTTTAAGTGGATAAATATAAAAATCTCCATCATCAAAATTATCACAACACCTTGGTTCATAAACGTGAATATTTTTATCACGATCAACTACAACAATTTTGCTTTTAGAGGTCATAATAGACTCAATAGCGCTGTTTTCGTAGAAATTGACAGATTTACATTCTTTGAAGAATAGATAGTCATTAGCGTCAAAAGCTAATATATGTCCGATTGGACTTAAAACGGAAAGTGGAGAACTTGGCTCGAAAGCTTTTATAGTACCATTCTCATATAATGAAAGACCAAGACGAACTGACTGGTTTCCGATTGGTGTATTAATTTCAATTATTTCGTTAGTCCACAGGGAAAGGCCTTTTACATGCCCATTATCATAAAAATAAATGCCGGTAGCTCTTGAAACAAAATTACCAAATGGAAAAGAAAAATCAATATCTTTTGTTAAATCATATTCTTGTTCTTCATCCCAATAACCTGAAAGTTGGCCGTTTAATGGAAAAATTCTATTAATATTTCCACTGGGATAAAATGTTATTAGTTCGACTCTAATGATTCCTATAGATGTTTCTATGGGTGTTTGTTCGTTTAAAGATATACGGCTTAACTTTCCATCAGGAAAAAATGAAATCGACTTAATATATTTACGTCTAACATCTATATAGTCATATTGAGGGATTAAATCTCCATATTTTGTTTTTATGATATTAGCTTTATTAGTAGTACAGTCTTTTAAAGTACCATTTTCATATAAAGTATAATTAGCTAAATCTGAAAGTACTCCGTATTCTGTTGTAAAAAATTCCATGAAAATTCCTCCTTTTATAATTAAATTATTATTAGCTATACAAATTTGGAGTAGCAGAGCTTTAATATAAGGCACATTGGTCTCATAACTGGCCTATTAAGGCAATATGCTGACGTGAGCAATGAACTCAAATCTATGATTTGGTGTGAATCGCTTACTCAGAGAGCGTAGCGAGTCGAGCTTCATTTATTATAGAAAATAGGCTTGCCAGATGGACTTGTTATTTTTTTTTTTTTTTTGAGTGTACCTAATTACTTAGACTTTGGATAAATAAGAATACTAGTTATATCATTTTTACACGTAGCTATATCAAAGTTATAACCCATATTTGCTAAGTCTTTCTCAAACCATTTTGGAACGTGATCAAAAATAACTTTTAAGCTTTTAAATGTTTCTTTTTCTAAAAATGGTATTAATATTTGTTTAGATGTAAAAGTTGAATTTCGTTGTAAAATTTTTCTTAAATTAATAGCATAATTGCCATGCTTGTCTATTATTTCAGGGAAAGAATTGTTTCCAGGTTGAGATGTTAAAAGAAGTTCTTCTCTTTTGAGTTTTTCGATTTGATCTTTTTCTTGAGAAATCAATATACAATCTAAAAAAGTATCAGGAATTCCGTTAAGCTCATAAATATCGAAACAATAGGAATCTAAAATACTAAATAGTAAACCAGAGACTTCCCTCGCAACGAATATTTTACAATTATCAAGTTTTTCTACTAATTCAGATAAACTCTTTCCTAAACTAATAATAGTACAATTAGTAGAAATAGAATAAGGTAAGCTTTTTACTTCCATCCATTTGTTATTTGTTTTTTTGTATAGTTTTATTATTCCGTTATCTAGCCAAGAACTTGTATCACCATCGTTGTCTAACAAAACTGCAATTGAATTCATATAATCAACCTCCTAAAAATAATATCAGTATAATACGACCAAACTAGACTAAATGGAAAATATGAGTCTAAATAAGATGCATTGTAATGATTATAGAGTGAATAAGTTATAAAATCAATATGTTTCTATAATATAAACTTAAATAAATGGAAAATGAAATCAAAAAACTATTAATAATAATCGAAATAATATGTAGAACAATAATATTATTATATTAAAACATACCAAACTACACTTAAATGGTCATAAATATATAAAAACACACTTAATGGAAAATAAAATCAAAAAAGCTATTGACATGTAACAAAAATACATGTAATATAACAATAAGAACAGGCTAAACAGTACCAAACGTATTATAAATAAAGCGATACTGAGAAGCTATAGTAGTATATTTAGAGAGATGACAATACAATATCTCTAAATGGAAAAAAATTTACTCAATGGACAAGTTCTATATAAATGAAAGTTATATAGAAAGCACACTAAATCAAATCTAAAATTTGTTTATACAAAGGCGTATGATGAAAAGCACAAAGTAGTTATAACGCATTTATTAAATCTAAAGTTTTTCTATTATACAAAGATGTATAGTTAGTAACTTAGAAGTAGTTATAACATACAGCATTTGTCCTTATTAAATCCAAGATTTTCTTATACAAAGGCGTATAATTAAAAGCTCAAAAATAGTTATGACGCACAGTATCTAATTTATTCAATCAAAGTGTTCCTACTTATACAAAGATGTATAGTTAGTAACTTAGAAGTAGTTATGACATACAGTATTTGTTCTTATCAAATCTAAAAATTTCCTTATACAAAGAAGTATATTTAAATTTTAAGCAGTTAAGATACAAGAAAATTTAAATTCTACTAAATCTAAAAAATTTCCTTATACAACATACAACACAGGCTTATATGAAATTAAAAGTACGATTTTATATCATTAAATAGTGAAGTTTATACTATTAGATGATGCTTAAGTATCAAATTTTAGTATTACTTCCTAAATAAATGATTTAAATATATTATCATAGCTTATTTAAGAAAAAAATATTAAAGATGAAGGAGTTTTTATTATGATGAAGAAAATTGCATTTTACGGAAAAGGTGGAATAGGAAAATCTACTACACAACAAAACACAGCAGCAGCTATGGCTAAATTTTATGGCAAAAATATATTTATTCATGGGTGTGATCCAAAGGCAGATTCAACTCGTATGATACTCGGTGGACAGTCACAAGATACTTTAATGGATATGCTTAGAGAACAAGGAGAAGATGCAATAACAGTTGAAAAAGTTGTTAAGACTGGATATCTTGGAATTAGAGGTGTTGAATCAGGCGGTCCAGAACCAGGAGTTGGATGTGCAGGTCGTGGTGTTATAACAGCTATTAATTTAATGGAAGCATTAGGAGCATATACTCCAGAACTCGATTATGTATATTATGACGTATTAGGTGATGTTGTATGTGGAGGATTTGCAATGCCAATCAGAGATGGTAAAGCAGAAGAAGTTTATATAGTCACATCAGGTGAAATGATGGCAGTATATGCAGCAAACAATATATGTCGTGGACTTCTTAAATACGCAAATCAAAGTGGAGTTAGACTAGGTGGATTAATCTGCAATAGTCGTATGGTTGACAGAGAAAAGGAACTTATGGGCGAATTTGCAGCAGCACTTGGAACTCATATGATACATTTTGTTCCTAGAGATAATATAGTTCAAATGGCAGAATTTAATAGGAAAACAGTAATTGAATATGATTCAGAATGTAATCAAGCTAAAGAATATGGTGAACTTGCAAGAAAGATTATAGAAAATAAAAATTTAGTAATTCCAACGCCAATGAGCATGGATGAGTTAGAAGCTATGGTTGTTAAATACGGAATAGCAGAATAAATTATGAGGAGGAATTAATTATGCCATATCATTTATTTAAATGTAGCGAATGTATTCCTGAAAGGGAACAGCATGCTGTTATAAAAGGGAAAGGTGAGGATTTGTCAATGGCTCTTCCTCAGGGATATCTTAAAACAACTCCAGGGTCACTTTCCGAACGTGGTTGTGCGTACTGTGGAGCAAAACATGTTATTGGTACACCAATGAAGGATGTCATCCACATGAGTCATGGACCTGTCGGATGTACATACGACACTTGGCAAACTAAACGTTATATAAGCGATAATGACAACTTTCAGCTTAAATATACTTATGCAACAGATGTAAAGGAAAAGAATATTATTTTTGGTGCTGAAAAGATGCTAAAGCAAAATATCATTGAAGCGTTTAAGGCATTTCCTAAAATCAAAAGAATGACCCTCTACCAAACTTGTGCTACGGCTCTAATCGGGGATGATATGAGTGCGGTTGCAAGGCAAGTGATGGATGAGATGCCAGATGTAGATATATTCGTGTGTGAATCGCCAGGGTTTGGAGGGCCAAGCCAATCAGGAGGGCATCACAAGATTAATATTGCATGGATAAATCAGAAAGTTGGAACTTTTGAACCTAAAATCACTAGTGACTATGTAATCAATTATGTCGGAGAATACAATATTCAAGGTGATTCTGAAGTTATGGGAGACTATTTCAAGAGAATGGGAATTCAAGTTCTTTCAACTTTTACTGGTAACGGATCATATGATGATCTCAGATCTATGCATAAGGCTCACCTAAACGTACTTGAATGTGCTCGTTCAGCAGAATACATCTGCAATGAACTCAGACAAAGATATGGGATTCCACGTCTTGATATAGATGGATTTGGATTCGAAGCACTGTCAGGTTCCCTTAGGAAAGTTGCTCTATTCTTCGGAATTGAAGATAAGGCACAGGCTATCATTGATGAAGAAATAGCTAGATGGAAACCAGAATTAGATTGGTATAAAGAACGACTAACAGGTAAAAAAATATTCCTTTGGCCGGGTGGATCTAAACTTTGGCATTGGGTAAATGTGATTCATGAAGAAATGGGAATAGAAGTCGTATCATTGTATTCAAAATTTGGTCACCAAGGAGACTTTGAAAAGGGTATTGCTAGATGTGAAGAAGGTACGCTTGCAATCGACGATCCAAATGAACTTGAGACTATTGAAGCAATGTTGACACTTAAACCTGACTTGATTTTAACTGGTAAACGTCCTGGAGAGGTTGCAAAGAAAATTAGAGTTTCGTATCTTAATGTTCATGCATATCATAACGGACCTTATAAGGGATTTGAAGGATGGGTTAGACTTGCTCGTGATATATATGATGCAATATATTCTCCGATTCATCAGCTTTCAGGATTGGATATAAGCAAGGATGAAATACCTACAGACAAGAATTTTTTAACAAGGAAGATGATTTCCGACGTGAACTTGAGCGAGGAGGTAATTTCATCGACTGAAATGAGAGAGTATACAGGTAAATATGACATTGTTTCAGAATTACGTGAAAAGACATATACTTATGCAAAAGCGCAAGAAGAACCTGTTATCGAGCTAGTATAAAATGGAGGTGATGATATTATGGAAGATATTATGAAAGGTAGAATTGATCAGCTTGTAGAGTATATTATGAAAAAATGTTTGTGGCAGTTTCACTCGCGTACTTGGGATAGAGAGAAACAAAATGAGGGTATACTTACAAAAACCATGCAAATATTGTGTGAGGAACCAGTAGAAAAAGAAACGCCGGCTGATAAATGTTATTGGGTGGATGCAGTTTATTTAGCTGAACATTACAAAGAAAAATATCCATGGTTTGCAAGTATGGACAAATCAGAAATTAAGTTAATTATGCAAGGTGTCAAAGATCGCATAGACTTCTTAACTATTACAGGGTCTCTAAATAAAGAAATTAATGACGCACTATATTAGAAAGGAGTGATATTATGTCTTGTGAAGTAAAAGTAAAAGAGCGTGTTGGAGTTATAAACCCAATATTCACGTGTCAGCCTTGTGGGGCTCAGTATGTTAGCATAGGAATAAAAGATTGTATTGGAATAGTTCATGGAGGGCAAGGATGTGTTATGTTCGTCCGCCTTCTGTTCTCACAACATTTTAAAGAAAGCTTTGAACTTGCATCTTCATCTTTGCATGAAGATGGTGCAGTGTTTGGTGCAGTCCATCGTGTCGAAGAAGCAGTGGATGTGCTTTTGATGAGATATCCAGATGTGAAAGTTATACCAATCATCTCAACATGTTCAACGGAAATTATAGGTGATGATATAGATGGAGTTGTTCTGAAGCTCAATAATGGACTTTTGAAAGAAAAATATGCAGGGCGTGAGGTACATCTTATTCCAATCCATGCACCAAGCTTTAAAGGTAGTATGCTTACTGGATATGATCTTGCCGTAGAGGATATTGTGAAGGCATTTGCAAAAAAGGACAAACCTAATGGAAAAATAAATTTAATTACAGGTTGGGTTAATCCGGGGGATGTAACAGCATTAAAGCATCTACTAACAGAAATGAAAATTGACGCTACTGTACTTTTTGAAATTGAAAGCTTTGATTCTCCAATGATGCCAGATAAAAGTGAAGTCTCACACGGAAACACAACAATAGAGGATTTAATCGGAACAGCAGATGCAATGGGAACTATTGTGCTTAATAGATATGAAGGTGGAAAAGCTGGTCAATATCTTAAAAGCAAATTCGATATTCCGACAATAGTTGGACCGACTCCAATTGGAATCCGTAATACAGACACCTTCATGAAAAACTTGAGCGAAATGACAGGAAAACCAATTCCTGAATCCCTTGTTCGTGAACGTGGACTCGCAATCGATGCATTGACAGACCTTATACACATGTTTTTTGCTGACAAGAAAGTGGCTATTTATGGAAATTCTGATTTGGTTATTGGTCTTGCTGAGTTCTGTTTAGATTTAGAAATGAAGCCTATGTTGCTTTTACTTGGAGACGATAATCCTAACTATAAGGATGATCCACGTATCGAAGCACTTAAAGAAAACGTAGATTACGACATGGAGATCATTACAAATGCGGATTTATGGGAACTTGAAAACAGAATTAAGAATGAGGGACTTGAACTTGATCTGATATTAGGTCATTCAAAGGGTCGTTTTATATCAATCGATAACAATGTTCCAATGGTAAGAGTTGGTTTTCCAACTTACGATCGTGCAGGATTATACCGTCATCCAGTAGTTGGATATGCAGGAGCGATATGGCTTGCCGAAGAGATGGCAAATACATTGTTCACTGATATGGAGTATAAAAAGAATAAGGAATGGATACTTAATGTTTGGTAAACAACATTCAGCACTTTAGAAATAATAAAATATTGTAAGACTTGAATTAGAGTTTTATTGGATTCTGCCAGTTCCTTGAATTAGGTTCTGGCAGAATCACTAATAAAAAAAATATAAGAAAATTATTGAGATGGAAAAGTTGCCATTTCAAGATCATAGTCACAAAGACAAAATTTTCAAAGATATAAGGAGGGTTTCATATGAGAATTCATTATTTGCAACATGTGTTTTTTGAGCATCCTGCAAACATCATTAAATGGGCACACAAAAAAGGCCACAAGCTTACAGGAACTCATTTATACAACTATGAAGCTATCCCAACTATGGATCAGTTCGATTGGCTCATAATAATGGGTGGACCTATGAATATTTATGAAGAAAAAAACTATCCATGGCTTATATATGAAAAACAATTTATTAAAGAAGCTATTGACAATGGTAAGGTTGTACTTGGAATATGTCTTGGTGCACAATTAATTACAGATGCTTTAGGTGGGAAAGTTACTAAAAATCCAGAGGGTGAAATTGGATTTCTACCCATTAATTTTAATGATGAAGCGGTAAAATCACCACTTTTTAAAAATTTCCCGGAGACATCCTATGTTTTTCAGTGGCATAATGATACATTTAGTACACTTGGTGCAGATGCAACATGTATTGCAAGCAGTAAAGCCTGCAAGCATCAAGCATTCATTTATAAGGATCGAGTTATCGGATTTCAGTTTCATATTGAGAGTACGAAAGAGAGCATTATGTCGCTAATCGATGCTTGTGCTGATGAGATGCACGGTGGAATCTATGTGCAGACCAAGGAACAGATTGATATTGGAATTGGTTTCTTAAAAATAGCCAATTCGTTGATGGATGATTTTCTAAACCAACTTGAATCTTATTATTTAACAAAGGAGCAATCATGATGGAGCGAATAAGATACACACAAAGAATTTGTGACGATAAAGAAAAAATCAACACCTTTTTGAGTGAAAAAAGAGTTGGAACATTAAGTATGTGTGATAAAGAAGGTAAACCTTATGCCATACCAGTAAATTATGTTTATTGGAACAGTAAAATTTATATACATGGTATGGGAAGTGGCAAAAAAAACAATATTCTTGAAACAAACACATCGGTATGTTTTAACGTTTGTGAAGAATTTGGAACTGTGACTGATTCTGTGCCTAGTAAATGTGATACTTCTTATTTTAGCGTTGTCGTTTTCGGGAAAGCACTTTTAGTACAGGATTTAGATGAAAAAACACAAGTGCTTAGTCAGTTTTTAGAAAAATTTGTGCCTGACTTTTTTAAAAATCCTCTCTCAAAGCAATTTGTAGATAAATACCGTTCATCATTGGATAATAATGCTGTAGCAGTTTATTGCATAAATCCCGAAGATCTAACTGCTAAAGAAAACCCAATTGATATGGAACATATGTTTCAGGCACATTCAAAATAATTGAATGTTTTTAAATAACGAATAATCCGCAATTGAGTATACAATCTGGTTGCTACTATAATAGAAAATATTTAGGAAAGAGATTATTGATCAGAGTGGATCGATTTGAGGAAAGTCTTAGATAGTTATGTAATCTGATAATTATAAAATATTAAAGGTACTTTTAGACAACTTAAGTGAGAAATTGGTAAGATGGGGGCTATTTTAAACTATGTTATTGAAATAACATAGAGCTATTCTTATAGTAAAAGTATATAATGAGATAGTAAAAAGTGCCGTATTATATTTAAAAGGAAGGATGCATTTTATGGATAAAAATACCCCACTGACACCTCAAGAAGTTGCTGAAATGTTAAAAATATCTAAAAGTACTGTCTATGAATTAATTAAAAAGAATTCTATTAATTCGTATAAGGTTGGTAAAAAACTACGGATAGATTTAAATGATGTAGAAAAATATAAAAATATAACTAAGAAAATTTCGAGTGTAGATCAAGAGAGCTTTATAGAAAGAAATCCAGTTGAGTTGATTGGGACTCTTAATAATCCATATAGTAATAATTATAATTCGCAATCACAATTTATAATATGTGGTCAAGATATAATTTTAGATATATTATCTAGATATTTAGAAATACATACAAGTGGAATTAATAATTTAAGATCTTATCAAGGTAGTTATAATAGCTTATATTCTCTTTATAAGGGAAAAGCTACAATTGCAACATCCCACATGTGGGATTATAAGACAGGTTTGTATAATCTCCCATTTGTTGAAAAAATGATTCCAGGAATACCATGCATTTTAATAAATTTAGCTTATATAAATATAGGCTACTATGTAGCAAAGGGTAATCCGAAAAATATTTTATCTTGGGATGATTTAAAACGTAATGATATTTTGATGATTAATAGAGAAAAAGGAAGCGGAACAAGAGTACTATTAGATGGACACTTACAAGAAATGAAAATTTCTCATAAGAGTATTAATGGATATGAAAAAGAGTTTTTTGCACATATTGCTGTTGCAAGTGCTATTGCACGGGGCGAAGCAGATTTTGGCGTGGGTTCAGAGAAATCATCTTATCAAGTTAAAGATATTGATTTCATTCCACTGCAAAAAGAACAATATGATTTGATTATAAAAAAAGAAGACTTAAATTTACCTGGTGTTAAAGCAACATTAGATATACTTAGATCAGAGGAATTTAAAGAAGAGGTATCAAGTTTAGGTGGATATGATGTTTCACAATTAGGTGAGACTGTAGGAGAGACTTAAATAAATAAATAAATAAATAAATAAATAAATAAATTATGACGAAGAGGTCTAATTCATATAGTGAATTAGACCTCTTTATATTTAAATTAATATTTATATTAATTTAAAATTAGTTTTGATACCAAAGCAATTTCCATAAGAATAATAATGGAACAGAGCTTTAGTAATATATTAAAAGATAGGAGTGGTTAAAGTATGTATATGATTCGATCAATTATCAGACCGGAAAGAGTGAATGTGGTACTTTCAGAGTTATTAGAAGCTGGATTTCCACAAGTTACCAAGATGGACGTATTTGGAAGAGGTAAACAAAAGGGAATAAGACTAGGAAATGTAGAATATGATGAACTTCCAAAAGAAATGCTCTTAATTGCAGTTAGAGATGAAGACAAGGACGATGTGATAAAAATTATAATGGATAATGCTAGAACTGGCAAAAAGGGTGCTTTTGGAGATGGTAAAATATTCGTAGCTCCAATTGAAACAGCATATACGGTTAGTAGTGGAAAGGAAGGCTTATAAATTATAAAGTATAGAGAGGAAGGAGTATATTTATGAAAGAGGTAATGTGCATTATTCGTATAACCAATGTAAATAAAACTAAGGAAGCACTGTGTGAAGCAGGATTTCCATCAGTTACTTTTAGAAAGATTCTTGGAAGAGGAAAAAAATCATTAGATCAAGCAATAGCACAGTCTTTTTTAGATGCAGGTAAAAAGGTATCAGCAGCTTACGATGAAAGTGTTTCTGAAAAAGGCAGACTAGTTCCCAAAAGATTAATTACTTTGATAGTAACTGATGATAAGGTGAAAAAAGTTGTAGATACAATAATGGCAACAAACTCAACAGGGTCACCTGGAGATGGGAAAATATTTATTTTGCCACTTGAAGAATCCTATAGGGTGAGAGATGGAAAATCAGGTGTAGAAGTAATATAGTGATGTATAAAGGCATAATCAAAGAAAAACAAGCCTATTTGCCATCATAAATGAAGCTCGACTCGCTACGCTCACTGAGTAAGCGATTCACACAAAATCATAGATTTTGGTTCTCTGCTCATTAGCAAATTGTCCTAATTGGCACGCGATAAGAGCAATTTGTTCTCTTGTAATAATGAAAAATAATCATGGTATTTTCGGGCTTGCTATTTTCTGTTATGTGCCTAAATAGTGAAAATAAAAGATATGTTAGCTAAGAGAAGTATGTAAAGATGTAAAGTCCTATAGATAAAATAAAAATCTATCTATAGGGCATTCATTCTGACTTATACAAATGCAAATAAATAAATGGTATACAAATACATTATTATATGATAATATATATAATAAAAATCATATATATATAAATGACAATGAAGTCTAAGAGTAAGCTCATGCAGGAGTTAATTCTTAGATTATTTTTTTCATTGGCAATGGCAAAGGAGCCTATTTAATATTATATTAAATAAGCTCCTTTTTATATTGTAAATTAATATATTGGAATTGAAATCTATATTAATAATATATCTGAGAAGGAGTAGAATTATGAGTGAAAGAAAATTTGAGATCACAGATAAGACAATAGTTGTACTTGATTTAATGTATGGAGAGAAGATTAGAAAAAAAATTCCACAGTTACGTGAACTAATAAAATTGATTTATGAAATAGGAAGCGATTATATAGAAATAACTGAAGATTTATATAAAGAAATATGTCCATTACCAGAAAAAATAAAACTTAAAATAAATAATAAATTAACAGAAATTACGGGGAATCATAATATTTGTGAAAATATTAGTAAAGAATCACTATATATAAATAATAATGAAAGTATAAGAATTGTTGGATTAGATGATATTATATTTTATGATTATGAAAAGATATTTTATAATATAAAAAAAATATTTGGCAGTGATATTGATATGTGTATTAAAAATGAGTATGGATCTGCTACTGCGATGAGTTTAGAGTGGATTAGATCAGGCGGTGAAAAGATAGTAACAACTTTTGCAGGTATAGGTGGATATGCACCGCTAGAGGGCGTTTTATGTTCGATTGGATTTTTAGAGAAAGTAACTATTAGAGGAAACTATGTTCTTTTTCCACAAGTGCTCAAGGTATTTGAAGAAATAACAGAAAATCAAATTAAATCGAATATGCCATTTATAGGAAAAGATATTTTTAATGTTGAATCTGGAATACATGTAAATGGAATTGTTAAAAATCCAAGCACTTATGAACCATATGATCCTGGCAAAATTGGACGGATTCGAAAAATAATAATAGGAAAACATTCTGGTGTTAGCGCATTGGAAATAAAGTTAAAGGAATTAAATATAGAATATAAATATAGCAATTTAAGCAATATGTTAGAAGAAGTAAGAAAAATAAGCACTCAAAAAAGAAGAGGATTAGAGAATCAAGAGATAAAAGAAATTTATATGAAATGTAGTAATTTATCATAAGGCATTATCTTAATATAGGATAAAAATAAGATTAAGCAAAGCACATATAATTTTATTAAAATATAAATTATAATATCAAAATGAGGTGAGAATGTATTGAATCCGCAAGAAAAATTTTATGAAGGCATATATATTGTAGACACAACATTGAGAGATGGAGAACAAAGCGCAGGAAAGGCTTTTTCCATAGATGAAAAGGTAGAAATAGCAAAGTATATGGATAAAAATAATATATATCAGATAGAAGCAGGAATACCGATAATGGGAGATATAGAAAAAGAGTGTATTAAAAGAATATTGGCTATTAAAAAGAATTCTTTAATTTCTACTTGGAATAGGATGAATAAAAAAGATATACAACATTCAATAGACTGTAAGCCTGATATAATTCATATAAGTGTCCCAACTTCTGATATGCAGATATATTCAAATTTAGGGAAAGATAAGAAGTGGATCGAAGAAAGTCTTAGAGCATGTGTATATTTTGCAAAGGATAAAGGTTATGAAGTTACCATAGGATTCGAAGATGCTTCAAGAGCAGATGTGAATTATCTTATTGAGCTATGTGAAATAGTTAAGAAATTTGATGTTAAAAGAATAAGATATGCTGATACAGTAGGAATATTAATGCCATCTATAGTTAGAGAAGCAGTTAAAAAAATAATAAATAATACTGGCATAGAAATCGAAATTCATGCTCATAATGATTTTGGTATGGCAATTCCTATTTCGCTTGAAGCTGTAAAAAGTGGGGCAAAATATGTAGATTGTACTTTAGATGGAATTGGAGAGCGGGCGGGAAATTGCAATCTACAGGAATTCATTAGAATATCGGATGAGTTCTTAAAAAGAAATAATAAATTTAAAAGGAACTGACCTAAAATAATTTTTAACATTATTTTAGGTCAGTTCCTTTTCTAGATATTTAATATATATATACTACTAATCTTATATAGAATCTCGAAAAATGGTCATCTATATATGATTTGGTTATTTGGATATACTAATTAGTATGGTAAAAATAATTCTAAATGTTCAATTATTTAACTTATGTTATAATTGATTGTACAAGAGAAATATTTAAGAATGTGAAAAAAAGTAGGAGAAGATATGCTAGAAGAATTAAGTAGTATTTTAGATAATGTAATATATTTAGATATTGAAACAACTGGACTTGATGAAAATAGCTCAGAGATTATAGAAATTGGTGCAGTTAAGGTTAAAGATGGAATTATAACTTTTTATAAAACTTTAATAAAGCCAAGAGGAAGGGTACCTATAGGTATTTATAATCTTTGTAGTGGTTTGAACGAAGTGGAATTACTAAAGGCTAGAAGCTTGAACAGTATAAAACAAGAGGTTTTAGAATTTTTAGAGGATTTCCCTTTAGTATGTCACAATTCTAATTTTGAAAGAAAATTTTTATCTTTCCATATTCCAGAAATCAAAAATAAAATAATGGATTCTATGGAATTTGCAGCAATTTTAGAACCATGGAGAAAAGAATTTAACTTAGATGCTTTAATAAAGGGAATTACTAATTTGAAAAGAAGTGAGTTGCACAGAGGTTTAGAAGATTCAATTGACACTTTAAGAGTTGTAAATGCTCTTCTTTTAAGACAATGGGCTAGGGAAGAGAAAAGTAAAAAGAAAAATAAGTCATTATATATGACTATACTTAATGAATATGAATATTTAAAGAATTGGTCATGGGCTAAATATTTATTAAAGCCACCCTTTTTTCTAGATGAAAAATATCCTTATGTGAGTTATGAAGAAAATAAGAAGGATGAAATTGAATTAAAGCAAATTTCTATAGATTATAAACTGTATGAAGGTTTGCTTGAAAATGAAGAGATTTGGAATAATGGTGGAGATTTTGGATACCAATATAGAAAAGATCAAAAAGAATTTTCAAAGAAAATCAGAGAAAATTTTGAAAAATCAGAAAGAATATTTATTGAAGCGCCAACAGGGAGTGGGAAAACTTTTGCTTATATCATAATAGCAGCTATAGGAACTTATTTAAACAAGCAAAAAAATAGAAAAGATGATGCTAGTTTTATTATATCTACAAATACAAAAGAATTACAAAATCAACTTATTGAAAGAGATATTCCAACCATACTTAAAAAATTAAGATTAGATGATAAATTAAAGTATGGTGCTATGAAGGGAAAGGGCAATTATCTTTGTATTGAAAGATTAAATAAATGTGACAGTTTAGAACTTGATGAAAAGGGTAATTTAACACTACTTTTTCTTAGAAGGCTTTGTGGAAAAGGCGATTATGGGGATATAGAAAACATAAATTATTCGGTGCAAAAACACTTTGAGTTAAGTAAATATTCAAATGAAATTAATTGTGACAATGAACAATGTAGATTAGAGAAATGTATAAGACCTTGTTATTTAAGAAATAGATATAATGAGCTTCCAGATGAGAACATAACAGTAATAAATCACTCACTTTTGGCATGTTGGCCATATACTGAAAAAAAGAAGATAAATCATATTATAATTGATGAGGGGCATAACTTGATGGAAAAGTGTTATGATTTCTTTGCAGAGGAGTTTTCTTCTTTTGAATGCCTAGAAATATTAAATCTAATAGAAAAAGGGCATCCAAGTGTTGTAGCTATGCTTTTAAATTTAAATGCTAGCTTTGGATATAGAGAGACTATAGAAAAGGATAGACTTATATATTTGGCAAGTGAAGTCATAGTAAACATAAATATACTTTTAAATGATTTTAGGGGCATGAGGCTTGTAAGTGGAGAGTATAATTTTAATACGGAATTTTTTATTCCAAGAGATGACTTAAAAAATATAACAAAAGCACTAGGTTCGGAAATATCAGTTTTAAAGGAAAGCATATATCCTTTATATAAAATAATAAATGATTATGTTTCAAATATTACATTAGATGATGAAACCAGTGGTGATGGCGATCATAAAAATTTGTCTGATTATATATCAAAACTTAAATCTACTTTCGATATACTAGATAAGTTTTTAGAGAGCTCAGTGTTTTATGCAAAAATATTAGAAGTAGATGCAGAATATAGGGATTTTAAACTTAGGAATGTGCCTTTAAATGTTGGTCAATTAGTTAATGAAAATATGCTTAAAGATGTTAAAAGTACAGCATTTCTATCAGCAACCCTCAGAATAGAGAATTCATTTGATAAAATAAAAAAACATTTAGGTCAGGAGAAGGCAAAAGAATTTGCAATTCCAACAACCTTTGACTTAAAGAAAAGGACAAAAATTTTTGCATTAAATGACATGGGAAGATATGATGACCAATCTTATATTAAAAATATTTCTAAATTTATATTTGATACCGCACAAAAAATAAATGGTCATATTCTTGTTTTATTTAATAATAATGTAAGAAGAGCGGCCGTGAATGAAGAATTAGATTTGCTTACTAGAGGGACTAAAATAGAGGTTCATAGTAATAAGAAGTTTATAGGAGCATTAAATGATAAAAATAGACAGGTTATAATACTTGGAAGCAAAATATTTTTTGAAGGAATAGATGTACCAGGAGATGCATTAAGTTGCGTTATGTTAGATAAAATTCCTAATTATAGTCCGGAATATCCTATTTTAAGAGCAATTACAACATACCAAAAGAAAGGATATCAGGATGTAAATTATCCACAAGTTTGTATAAAAATCAAACAAATATATGGAAGACTTATTAGAAGTACCCTTGATTATGGGTATTTTATAATTTTAGATCCAGGTAAAAATTCATATACTATACGAAATATTGAAAGGGATATTAATGGCCCTAATATTGAAGTCGCATCAAGCGACAAAATACTGTCAGGAATAAAATTTGATTATAACAATTGGAAGAGGAATAATATTAATATCCTCATAAATAATATAAAGAAAAATGATAAAAACATTCAAGAAGAATTTAACAATGAAGCAAAAAAACATAAGATGTTTTGGGAACTATTAAAAGTTGAAAATGGAGAGTACTATTTCGAAAATATTGATTTTAAATTAAATGGAAGACTTTAAATTCTGGATATAAGAACTGCCTCGATATTATATATTATATCGAGGCAGTCTTCTATTTAGCTATATTATGCTAAATAATCAAGATTTATTTTTTAATACAACCAGAATCTTGAACATGATCTAAGCATTCTCCGAATCTTTGGTAATGAACAACTTCTCTTTCTCTTAAGAATGTCAATATTTCTTTTATATCTTGTTCATCCGTTAATTGTATTAAATTTTCATAAGTTGATCTTGCCTTTTGTTCAGCAGCCATATCTTCATGTAAATCTGCAATTGCATCACCTTTGGCTTGAATATAAGTTGCGGTCCAAGGATTACCAGTCGCATCTGTATAGAACAATGCTTTCCTATGATCAGCGTAATGACCACCAAGGCCTGCCTTTTTAATTTCGTCAACAGTTGCATTCTCCATAAGTTGGTATACCATAGTAGCTATTATTTCTACATGAGCCATTTCTTCAGTTCCTATATCTGTTAATAGTGCTTTAGACTTGCCAGTAGGCATTGTATAACGTTGATCTAAATACCTTAATGCGGCACTTAATTCACCATCAGGGCCACCATATTGAGTTATTAGAAATTTGGCCATATTAAGATCTTTGCATTTAAGATTCACTGGATATTCTAATGTTTTTACATAATACCACATAAGTTTTTATTCCTCCTATTCATAATTTTCCCATGGCCATGGTTTATCGACCCAAGCTCTTGGATCTTCTATAAAAGCTGATCCAAAGTTTGTTAATGGTCCATGATCTTTTTCATAGTCATGAATTAAACCAGTTAATTTAGAAGATATTTTGCAGTAATCTTCTCTAGCATTTGTGTTATCAGGAAAATTATCAAGGTATAGGTTAAGTTCTACAGCACAAAATTGATATACCAGTATACTATTTAATTCATCTTTTATATACATAATAGCTCACCTCTCTCACTTATTTTTTTTTGCATTCACGATATGGTTTGTAAAGATCTTTAAAAATTGTTCCTCTTAAAAATCCTTCTTTACATGAAAACAAATTTTCATATTTTTGGGGTAAGATATATGCACGAGCATATTCCATTTTCATTTTCATTTTCATATCCATTTCTTTTGATTTACACATACAGTCATCGTCTGTGTACATAAGTTTTTACTCCTTTATTTGTTACTCACTTAATAAATATTTTATGCTAAGTATAGAGTTAGTGTGATAATTAATAATTAAATTTTTATGTTTTTTTGTAATAATATAGTAAGAATAAATTAGCAAAATTGACAAATAAATGACAAAAGCAATAGTAATATATTTATTAGAGAAGGTGTTTGATAGCATGAAATATGAAAACTAAATTTATCAGTACCAAACTACAAATTTTAATTGTATTTAAATATAAAAAGAGGTGAAAAAAATGGGTAACATAATTAAAATTAATATATATGTAGAAATGAAAAGAAATAATAATAATAAATTTAAATTAAAAACTGTAGAAGAAAATATTTTAGAATATAACAGTTGGTTAAAGATGAACAAAAGAGAGGATAAAATAGAGAACTATGAAATATTCTTGCAAGCTCAATAATTATTTTTAGAGGTAGATTAAATTTTAATATTTAGTCTACCTCATTTTAAGTAAAAGTAAATATTTTAATAGCTGAATTTGTAGATAACAAATTGGTCAAGAGAGGTCTTCCGGTCAGATAAATAAATTTTTTGGAAATTTACAAAAAAATGTTTACGTTAACATGAAATCATAATAATATATGTAAATAAAACATATATATTATATTAAATATATTGGGATTGCAGTATTAGATTATGCAATATCCACCCATAGACATGAAAACCAGATGGTTAGTATGGATAAAGTTATTAATAACTTTAGCAAGGACTATGAAGTTTTCTATACGAAATTGGGAGTTTCCCTTAAAGAAAAAGATATAAAGATAGTAAATTTTTTAAGAAATAAGGGGCACACAATAATAATACTTTTAAATTTAATATTTATGACTATAATATAATATTAAGGCGGTGATTTTATGAGCGATAAAAATATAGATAAGATAATAGAAACAATAAAATGCCTTCCAGAAGATGAGCAAGAAACTATATTGCAGTTAACAGAAATATTTAAAGGTGAAGAAGATACTATTGATGAGTATTTAAAAAATGAATTAAAAAAATAAAAATGAAGGGAGTGTCGCAAAATGATTAATTTTTAATCAGGAGCGATACTCCTTTTTGGTTCAACT
>LIDZ01000121.1_pt3 | contig 67142 bp, 63 predicted proteins | sample 644651 | NCBI WGS metagenome assembly LIDZ01 (sample SAMN03856242, study PRJNA289617) | food metagenome | isolation source: wine grapes on drying loft during traditional withering process | host: Vitis vinifera cv. Corvina | place: Italy: Gargagnago di S. Ambrogio di Valpolicella | collected 2014-01 | reverse complement strand
AGAAATATAGCTATTAAAAATATTAAAGGAAATTTAAATAAATATGTTATGTATTATTTAAGTAATGTAATAGTTGTAACTATATTTTTTATATTCGCAAATTTTATATTTAATTCTAGTATAAGTATTGCAAATGATAATAATTCAAATATGGGTAGTATTGCAAGCAAAATAATGTATTTGTGCGAATTTGTAATATTAATTTTTACTCTTATATTTTCTAATTACTCAATAAGTAGTTTTCTAAAGTCTAGGGAAAAAGAGTTTGGACTTTTATCTATGTTTGGTTTAACAAAGGGTCAAATAAGAAGATATGTCATGTTTGAAAATATAATAATTTCAATTGCATCTATTATAACGGGGCTATTTTTCGGAATGTTATTTTCAAAACTATTTTTTATGGTAGTCACTGCAATTTTAGATTTAAATTCAGAAGTTATTTTTGCTATATCAACTAAAGCCATAAAAATAACAATATTGTGTTTTATAATACTTTTTAATATTATAAGCTTTATTACAAGTTTTAAAATAAAAAATAATAATATTGCAGAATTATTAAAAGGTGCAAGAATACCTAAGACAACACCAAAATTCTCTAAAATAAAAGCAATATTAGCAATATTACTTATAGCTTCGGGATATATTGTTGGTTTGTATTCTAAAATACTCATAATATATACAATGTTCCCAATACTTATAGTTGTTATAATAGGAACTTACTTTTTGTTCTCTCAATTCAGTGTATTTTTTACAAAAAGACTCCAAAACAATAAAAAAATTTATTATAAGGGGATAAACCTAATAACATTGTCTCAAATTATATATAAACTAAAGGATAATGCAAAAATATTGTTTATTACATCGATACTCAGTGCGATTACCCTTGCATCAGCAATATCAGTGTATTCATTACAAAAGGTGGCTATATCTTCAATGGAAGAAAATGTTCCCCAAGATATAAGCTTCACAGAACAAGGCATAAACTCACATAGGGTTATTGCTACTAAAAAAGTTGAAGATATATTAAATAAGTATAAATTTGATATACAGTATAAAAACAAAATACAATTGATAAAGGGTACAAATGCTGACAAAATAGAAGGAAACAAAAACGTCTATGGGATAAAAACAAATAAATCTGAATTTAATGTAATGTCACAGGATAGTTTTAATAATCTTGCAAAACAATATAATAAATCATTGATAAATTTACAAAGTGGTGAATGTGTAATATATACCTATGATCTCAGCGGTGATGGTATTGCAGGACAGGAGACGAAAATGCCATTTAAAAATCAAAAAAACTTAAATTTAAACATTGCAGGAAAAACAAATCACTTAAACATAATGGACAATGCAAAAGGTGGAATTATAAATGCAGATCAACTGAATACAAATACTATAATTGTTAGTGACTATGATTTTAAAAGATTGTGGAATAAAATTTCTAGTAACGATAAATATATTTATTACGGATATAATATTAAGCATAACCTAAAGGCTGCTAAAGCCGTAACGGAAATTAAAAATGCAGTTACAAAGGGGCAAGAACAGTGGTTTAGCGAAAGAGTAATAATTGCTTCAAATTTGATGGGAATTTTATCTATAATTTTATTTATAGGTACATTTGTTGCCATAATATTTTTCATAGCAACGGGAAGTATAATATATTTCAAAATGTTCAATGAGATTCAAAATGATAAGCACGAGTTTATAGGTCTTAAAAAGATAGGTGTTACTGAAGATGAAATAAAAAAAGTAGTTAGCATTCAAATTTTTATAATGTTCTTTTTACCCCTTACAATAGCTTTAGTCCATGCTGCCTTTGCCGTAAAATCTCTAGGTATTTTACATACCAGATATTTTATGTTTGTTGCAGGAATATATTTGCTTTTGCAGACATTATATTATCTATTTGCAAAATGGATGTACGTTAAACAAATCGATAGTTGGGGTATGTAGTTATCTAGATAGATCTTAATCATAGAACGCCCGTAGATTTTTATAAATAAAATCTACGGACGTTTTTTATCAGTGCCTTAGTTGATGTTCTCTATAACTTAGTTAGTTTCTTTCTTAATTGTCCTTTTAATGCCTACTGAGAACACGTTCTGCACCAACCAATAAATAATGTTTAAGAGAACAAATACGAGAAGATTTACAACAATACTAGTTCCAAACGGCATATAGTCATTGGTCGTAATGGACAAATACCTCTGAATTGACCTTGCTACAAAAATACTTGGTATAATGGTGATTAGAAAAAAAATACATACAATCGGTCTATAGACATCTATTAACATTTTGCGTATTTCCTTTGGTCTATAGCCCATCAAATTTAATATCAGCATGTCCCGTGTATTGTCCTGAAAATTCACATAAAGTGCAAGGAATATCAAAATACATCCCACAACGATGCCTATCACCTGATTGATAATTGCGCTAGTATTATTTGATACCCCATTCCGCTTAAGATCATCAATACGCTGTGCTTTTTCAATCGTACTTCCACCACTCTTTGCTTGCCCCATGCTCCATATGCCATTATAGCTTCCGGCAGACATCCCCATGATTTTTGACAGTTCAACTGCATTCACATAGATATTTGCCGTTTGTGCATTAACAGCAATTTTAGTCACGGTAAAATTGCAACTCTTACCAGCTATTTTTATAGTAAGAATATCCCCCACATCTACGCCATATGTATCTGCTAGTCCTGGATTAACATATATATTACCAACACTTGGCACAGGTAGTATACTGCCCCCAGCATCCTGCAATTGGTATAATTCATTCAGGCTATACAACCCAACAATAGTTTCCTTTATATGATAGCCACCAACGGCAAGTTCTAATTTGGTATCAAGGTATTTCAACTCACTACCTGTCACTGCTGCTATGCTGCATTTGGGGTAATGGGTATCAAACTCATATTTGTATCCAATGGTTTGGGAATTGAAAACCTTTTGGCTACTGATATTTAATGATTGTCCTAAGATAAACCAAACACTAAAAAATATTACCCCTACAAGGATAAGCAGGATAGCCAGAGGCTTACGCAAAGCAATACGAAGTGGAAATTTATTTTTACCAGGAATAACATTGGCAATACAATTCGCTATTCGTAAAGTACTACTATGGTTTTGTGGATTTATCTTTCCGGAAATCAATGCACCCGGCTCTTTTCCCCTGACGAATGAATATCCTATAAAGGAGACAATACAGAAAACAAATGTAGAAATTACTAATCCAGTCACAAGGCTAATGGGGCTAATACCCTTTACAAGACCTGTTACAGAATACGTCCTTGTATTAGCTTTAATCAGTATACTAGAGAGAATATATCCACCTAATAATCCAAACAAGGCTCCTATTGTAGAAAGGACAGCCACAAATACCATAAAGTAGGCACACAAGGATTTATCTTTGAAGCCCAGTGACTTCAGACACCCCATTTGTTCTTTGCTGGAACGAAAAAAACGATAAAAAAACATGATGAACACAAAGGCTGTCAGACCAACCAATGAAATAAAAAATGTATACGCCAGTGATACGTTGGAATTCAGGGCATTCTTATATTGAACTTGGTTCTCACTCAATGAACGTAATGAATTTAGCGCCACCATATTCCCATCAATGGAAAACTCCACAAAGAAAAATGAGAGCGATGTTAAGATTGTTAGCAAAAGCAATAGTGCTATAAATACTTTGTTACGACCCATCTGTTTTGTGAGTTGCTTATATACTAATCCCATATTTTACTCCCACTCCATATCATCAGCCGATATGGGATTCTCATTGATAATGTCGTCCTGTATCAGACCGTCTTTGATTGTCAGTATGCGGTCAGCCGTTTTAGCTATCTGTTTATTGTGCGTTGTGAATAGAATCGTCACTCCAAAAGTGGATTTTAATCTATGCAGTAACTCTACCACCTTTTTACTGTTGGCTTCATCTAGTGAGCCGGTAGCTTCATCACAGAATAGCAGACTGGGGCTTTTGATAACAGCTCGTGCAATAGCGATGCGTTGCTGTTGACCGCCTGAGAGTTGAGATGGGAACTTATTTAGTAGGTCGTCAATTTGAAGAATGCGGGTCAATCTTTCAAAGGCAAGCGACGGTTTATGAGGACTAATACCAATTTTAATATTTTCTTCTACAGTCAAATTATCTAAAAGTAAATAGTTTTGAAATACATTTCCAATTTCGGAACGTTTCCAGTCCGCAAGCTTTCCCTCAGGATAAGCTGATATGTTTTCGTCCCTATACATTACTGTCCCTGCTGTAGTCCGTATTAGTCCGGAAAGTATGTTTAGCAGAGTAGACTTACCCGAACCACTGGGACCAAGTATAGCCGTGAATGTATCTTCATAGATAGTAAGTGAAATTCCTTTAACAATTTTCTCTTTGCCAAAGTCCTTTGTTATATTTTCCGCTTTCAAAATAGCTTCCAAGTTTTTTCCTCCTACTGCGTTTTATTTTGTTTTTTACGTTCCTGCAATAGTTCATTAATAGTTTGGGCATCTTCCCTCATACGGAAAATACTCATAAGGTAACTGAACGAGTAGATAAGCACGGCCATAATAATTAGTACCCATATAGGTGTGCTTCTGTACCAGTTAAAGACAGCTCCGAAAATTATAAGTACAGCTATGGTATAACTGATGTCCAATATGCCTCCCAATATGGGGTATTTACTTTCAAACTTGCCTGTTAGAATTAAACCTAAATGCATAACTATATTTGCGCCAAGAGATTCAAAAACACCGCTGATAAACAAGAATTTTGCTCCGTACAAAGTGCCAATCAATGCAAGGACAACGAGAGTAATCCCGGTAGTTGCCATGATATTTACAATCATTTTTTTCATAATTACACCCCTTCCTGCAATTCATGCTTGATATTTGTAAGGTATTTTCGAGTTATATGGAGCCGTTCACCATTTTTTAGAGTTGCTTCCATCCTCCTGTTCAATAGGGGTTTGATTGAATCCAAGGTGTTTATGTTAAAAATACAAGACTTGCTGATTTGAACAAATCCCATCCCCGACAGTATGTCCATCAATTGGTATAAACGAGATTCAGTACGATAAACTTCTTTTTCACAATATAAAAAAGTTTTTTTGTCCACGCTTTCAATATAATAGATGTCGGAGGCATTCACCAATTTTTCATTACCGTTCAAATCACACTTAATCCGTATATCTACCGATTTTATTAGTGAAACAAGACGCTCTATATCTTGATTCATAATTGAATATTTAACAAGTATTTCAACACCCTCTTGTGTTAAATCCTGTTCCAGTTTGAGTATCAACATATCCCCCCCATTTCTACACACGTTAAGTATAACTGTAACAATTTCTGATGACAATGTTGTTGTTACCAGGATGCACCAAACGGTTACCAACATGCACCCCCTAACCTTTCAAAATTGTAAGGTTTATATTAGTTATGAAAGAGAAATCGATACTAAAATTTCTCTATTTTTTTTATAATAAAGATGGAAGATTAAAAAAATCTGAAAAGCAGGAGGTTTTTATTATGTCAATTAGAAATATAGCTATTAAAAATATTAAAGGAAATTTAAATAAATATGTTATGTATTATTTAAGCAATGTACTAGTTGTAACTATATTTTTTATATTTGCAAATTTTATATTTAATCCAAAGCTCAGTGATATAAATAATACTACTGGAAGTATAGGAAATGTTGCGCGTGGACTTATGTGTTTGTGTGAATTTGTAATAATAATATTCACTTTTATATTTACTAGTTATTCAATATCAAATTTTTTGAAATCTAGAGAAAAAGAGTTTGGACTCCTATCAATGTTTGGATTAACAAAAAATCAAATAAGAAGATACGTCATGTTTGAAAATATAATAATTTCTGTTGTTTCTATAATCACAGGTATATTTTTTGGCATGCTATTTTCAAAATTATTTTTTATAGCAGTTGCTGCTATTTTAGATTTAAATTCTGAAATTCCATTTTCTATATCAAATACGGCTATAGTAACAACCATAGTAAGTTTCTTAGTACTTTTTCAAATCATAAGTTTTATTACAAGCTTTAAAATAAAAAATAGCCATATTGCGGAATTATTAAAAGGTGCAAGAATACCCAAAATAGCACCAAAGTTTTCTAAAATAAAAGCGGTAATGGCAATTGTTCTTATAATATTAGGTTACATTGCTGGCATATTTTCTAAGTCACTTATTCAATTTACAATGTTTCCAATATTTATATTTGTTATACTAGGAACTTACTTGTTGTTCTCTCAATTTAGTGTGTTTTTTACAAAAATACTCCAAAACAATAAAAAAGTTTATTATAAAGGGATAAATATGATAATCATATCTCAAATTATCTATAAACTAAAAGATAATTCAAAGATATTATTTATTACTTCAATACTTAGTGGTCTTGCACTAGCAGCGTCAATATCAGTATATTCCCTGCAGAAAGTAGAAATGTCCACATATGAAGAAAACTGTCCACATGATATAAGTTATATAGAGCAGGGTGTAAATACACATAATGTTATTGCCTCTGGAAAAGTTGAAGCTACATTGAAAAAGTATAAATTTGATATACAGTATAAGAATAAACTAGAACTAATAAAAGCAAAAAATGCTGACGTAGTTTCTCAAGGCAAAAATAGTGCAAATAACATAAGTACAAATAAAACTGATTTTAATATTGTTTCACAGAAAAGTTATAATGAGCTTGCAAAACAATATAATAGAACATCTTTAGATTTAAAAAATGGTGAAACAGTAATATACACATATGATTTTTATGGTGGTGTAGCTAATAATGAAACAGAACTCACTTTTACTCATCAAAAGACTTTAAATTTAAACATTGAAGGAGCAATAAACTGCTTCAGTATAATAGACAATATTAAAGGTGGAATTATTAATCCTGATAAACAAATTTCTAATACTATAATCGTTAATGATAATGATTTTAAAGATTTGACTAACAAAGTTTCAAATAGTGATAAATATATTTATTATGGATACAATATTAAGCACAATTTAAAAGCTGCTAAAGTTGTTACTGAAATAAAGAATTCTGTTACAAAAGGTCAAGAAGATTTCTTCATTGAAAGAGTATTAAGACTCTCATCATTAATGGAATACTTATCTGTATTTTTATTTATAGGTACATTCGTTACAATATTATTTTTTATTGCAACGGGAAGTATCCTATATTTCAAAATGTTTAACGAAATTCAAAATGATAAACAGGAATTCATAGGCCTTAAAAAGATGGGGGTAACTGAAGATGAAATAAAAAAAGTGGTTAGCATTCAAATTTTTATAATGTTCTTTTTACCCCTTACAATAGCTTTAGTCCACGCTGCCTTTGCCGTAAAATCTCTAGGTATTTTGCATACCGAATATTTTATGTTTGTTGCAGGAATATATTTGCTTTTGCAGACATTATATTATTTATTTGCTAAATGGATGTACGTTAAACAAATCGATAGTTGGAGTATGTAGTTAGCTAGATAGTGCTTAATAAAAAAACGTCTGCAGATTTTTATTAATAAAATCTACGGACGTTTTTTATCAGTGCCTTTTTAATTTTGCTGGTTAAATAATCTACTATTAATATCTCAAAACAAACTCTATACATGCACCACCAGATTTTGAATTAAATGCTCTTATACTTCCGCCCTGCACTTCCACCAATTTTTTGACAATATAAAGTCCAAGCCCTGCATTACCGTTTTTAGAATTACGTGATTCATCTCCCTTATAAAATTTATTGAACAAACTCGATAAATCTTTGCTACTAAAATCCTTTCCTGTATTCTTTAATGTAAATCTAATACTTTCATCATATTTATCTACATTAATAGTTATTTGCCCATTTTCGGGTGTATATCTAATACTATTTAATATAATATTGTCCAGTATTCGTTCAAGTTTAAACACATCAACTGAACATGTCTTTTTATCATTTTTTTCATAATTTATATTCAGCTTAAAATTTATATTTTTATCTTTGCTAAGCATTTCATAATTTTCTTTTTTTCTCTTCATAAAGGAATCTATATCTAACTCAGTAGTGCAAATCTCTATATTCTGATTTTCTAGTTCAGCTGCATAGAGCATCTCTTTTATAAGTTCTGATCCCCTATTTGTATTTTCATCTATTACATTTAAATATTTAATTAACTTTTGTTCTTCTTTATAATTTCCATCTAGAAGTGATTCAACGTATCCCTTTATAATTGAAAAAGGTGTTTTAAGATCATGGGCAAGTGCTTCCACCATTTCCTGCCTTTCCTGTTCTATTCTCCACTGATTAAGTAAAGATTCCTTAAGCTCTGACTTCATTTCATTAAAACCCTGACACAGCTTTCCAATCTCATTATCAGCACTGTAATCTATATTAAAATCAAGGTCCTTTTGTTCAATCTTTTTTGAAGCATCAATAAGCATATTCACAGGTCTACTTATATTCCTTTCAAATTTTTTGGAGAAAACCCCTGTAAATACTGCTATATAAATAAATGGAGAAAAAATAATCAAAATATACAATGGTATTATCCATATTTTGTCCAATGAACTCGTATAATGATTTTTTAGTGTATATGATAAGGAAACGGCTCCAGCTGCTTTACCCTCTGAATCCAATATAGGAATAATCTTAATATATTCATTTCCAATTGAGATATCAGTATTTATTTTGGTATATAGCTCCTCTTTACTGTTTATTATTTTATCACCAGTTCCATATATTATATGAGCATTTTCATCTAAAACTTGATATTTCATTCCTTGGGTGGGAATAACCTTATCAAGAGATGTTTTTTCCTTAGGATTTAAAATAACTATACCGTATTTTTTTATGTATTTTTTTATGTCCGGAATTTTCTTTTCATAGTAGTTGGATGGATACATCTTATATTGAATCACTCCATAAATAAAAAATCCAGTACAATATGTAACAATTGTTGCCATTATACTTGTTACAATAATTAGTATAAAGATTATTCTAAATTGCGTTTTTAAAGGTTTTTTCTCTAGCATTTGTTACCTCCCAAAATATAGAAAAAGGTTCTCATAGCATTACTTGATTTTTTCAAAACGGTACCCTATACCCCATACAGTGGAGATATATTGAGTACTAGCGTCTATTTTTGCTAATTTTGCCCTGATCTTTTTCACATGTTCTGTTACCGTAGAATAATCGCCCTCAGCATCATATCCCCAAATATGCTCGTATATTTGTTCTTTAGAAAATACCTGGCCTGGATGTGATGACAGAAGTTCAATTATATCAAATTCCCGTTTTGCAAACGCTACCGCTTGATTATTAATTTGCACCTCACGACCTTTTAAATCTATTGTGAGATTTCCAAAATTAATTAGAACTCTTTTCCCCGTCTCGTTAAGAAAAATCGCCCTTTTTTCTCTCCTTAGATGAGAATCAATTCTTGCCATTAGTTCTTTAATGCTAAATGGCTTTACTATATAGTCGTCTCCACCTAAAGCTAGTGCTTTTACCTTATCTGTCTCAGATTGTTTTGCACTTAAAAATATTATAGGGCATTGAACCCTATCTCTTATATTTCTGCAAACTTCATATCCGTCCATGCCAGGCATCATTATATCAAGTATTATAAGTTCTGGCATTTTCTTTGCTTTTTCTAAAGCTTCATCTCCATTAGAGGCACTTAAAACAACATGACCTCTACTCTCTAAAGAATCCTTTAATAGAAATATAATGTCTTCTTCATCGTCTACTATCAAAATTTTACTCATTATAATAACTCCTCCAAGTAATCTTCAATCATACCATTGTTTTGCCTTCCTGCTTATTAAACCATAATTAGATAATAAAAGTAACCCCCACTAAAACTATATCAATAGTTGTTATTTCTTTGATGATGCCTTAACAATTACAGTCTTATGTTTTCTATAAATATAAACACTTAAGTACACTAGTACAATAATTATAATAAATATAATTATATATTTTATAATTGTAGCGTGGTATTGTGCCCATGATGGACCTACTACTTTTCCTAATGAAATAAAAGTTCCGGCCCATGCAAAAGCTCCCATATATGAAAATATGGCAAACTTGCTAAAAGATATTTTGGTTACTCCTGGAATAAAAAATGCAACAATAGTATCTTGTTATATTTAAATTTTCTTGATTTCTATTTTCGATACCATTAAATAATAAAAAGTAGCTGGTGCTATTCCAGTTGAGAAGGTTGTACATTAGGCGTACCTTTACCTTTGCCAGGTAAAAACAACAAACGATAAAAGCATGATATTACTGATATACCATGTTTTTATCGTTTAATATTAAAAGCCACATTGGAATAATAACTATAGATAACACTTTTTAAATTGCTCTTCAATCATATGATTTCCTGCCTTCCCACTTGCTAAACCATACTAATCCTAACCCTAATATAACCACTAATGACAAAGTCACAGGTATTATTCCTTTTACTGTTTCATTAAAAATGTAATTATGATTTTTTATGCCTACACCTGGCAAATAAAATATTTGCACTGCAGATAAACGTTCGGGCCATGAAAATATAACAAATTGCCAAACTTTATCCCCAATAATAGCCATTACACCTGATATAACAATACCAGCTCCTCCAAAACCAATTGACGCTCCCATACCAAAAGCTAGACTTAGCCATAGATTAAACGCCAATAATGGAATTGTCCCTATTTCCATAAATAATGCAGCTCTAATAAAAACAATCCATGATACTTTTATCTTCATAAATACAGATAATCCAAATATAAGAACAAATGTTGCAATTATAATACTTGCTGATGTTAGCATTATAAGCATTATGAGTTTCCCAAGATACAGACTTACCCGTGATAATTTACATCCTAAAAATCCATTAAAGCTTCCAGCCAATTCCTCTTCATATATAATAAATCCTGAAATTAAACCTACTAGCATTGGTATAACCATTGTTGCAAAAGATTTGAAATATGTTTGAAATATGGAGATTTGAATATTCGGAGTAATTTTTCTAGAAGAAAAATACCACATACAAAATATTGAAAATATAATAGGGGCTAGAAAAACTACCCATTTTATAGGCGTCCGTTTTATTTTGAGCCACTCTGCAGATAATATTTTTACAAGTGTCATCATCGCACCTCTCTTCTACTAAACCATAATGCAGTTATACACGTAAATACTACTAACACTATGATTGAAGCAATTATTCCAATTGGTATCACAGAGGCATTGAGGAAAGGATCACCAGCTTGTAAAGGAACTCCATTGGTGCCTACTTCTAATGTTGGGCACAAAAGCCTTGTAGCATAGCTCCATGGTACATATATCCAGTATGATTTAGCTGCTGCAAAAACTCCAGCAATAAGTCCTAAAAAACCTAATGCTGTACTTCCAAAAATACCACCCCATGTAGCTACCCATAGCTGAAGAGGAATTATTGCGATAGAAGTTAACATCATAATACCACTACTTTCCAGAATTTTTACCCATGGAATACTTCCTTTAGATATAATAAGGAAAACTATAATAATTTCAGCGGTAAGAACCATAATAGATAACAATGTATGAATTGACATTACTATGATTTTTCCTATCCATATACGAGCTGGTGATATATTATGAACTAATAAATTGCGGTAATTTCCAGCTTTTTTTTCCTGCATCCCGGCTAAAGTTGACAGCAATGCTATTCCAATAGGTATAAGGCTTACTGCCCACAAACTATATGCTTGTTGAACAAACATTTGCCATGGCATACACAATGCCATGAGTATACAAAATATAGGCGCAATTATAATTAATTTTCTTGTGAATGTTCTTTTGTATTTAATGTATTCTGATTCTATTATATTTATCATCTTCGTGCCTCCTTAACAACCTTCATAAATAAGGCTTCAAGGTCTTCTTCTTGATTTATTGCTCCTTGATATCTAAGTTGTCCATCACTTATTATGCCTACATGGTCTACAATTTGAGAAATTTCTGTTAATACGTGGCTTGATACAATTACTGTAATACCTTTTTTGGGGAATGAACGAATAACTTCTCGTAATTCTTGAATACCTATTGGGTCAAGTCCATTGGTTGGCTCGTCTAGTATGAGTAACTTTGGATTACCAAGAAGTGCTATTGCCATTCCAAGTCTTTGCTTCATTCCCATTGAAAAATGGGAAGACAGTTTTTTACCCGTATTTTTCAAATCTACTGTTTCAAGCACCTCATTAATGCTATCTTTTGATAAACCCATTAGTTTTGTATGAACCAAAAGATTTTCAGTGGCAGTAAGATTACCGTATAGAGCTGGTGCTTCAATTAAAGCGCCTATTTCTTCAAGATGTTTTCGTTCCCATTTCTCACCATCAATTAATATTTCACCTGAACTTGGATGCAGAAGACCTGATATCATCTTTAATGTTGTAGTCTTTCCTGCACCATTTGGTCCTAAAAGTCCATAAATAGTTCCAGCTTGTACTTTAAGTGAAATATTGTTTGCTGCCTTTTGCCTTCCAAAATGTTTACATAAGTTTTTTGTTTCCAAACTATATTTTTGCATTTTATTCACCCTTTCATAAATCATTAATTTGTCTACAATTAATAATTTACCAGGCAATTATAACGAAAGTATAACGTTTTGGTATAAATAAAAAAATTTAGTCGTCCAAATGTCACTTGGTCCGACTAAAATACTTGAAAATTTTATTTTATTTCAATAACTCTATTAATAAAATCCATGCCATCTATAACGTGAGAAACAACAATTAATGTTCCTCCAAAATCCTTATCCCTTAAAATACCTAAAATTAAATCTCTTGTTAGAGCATCTACATTTGAAATGGGCTCATCTAAAATTATTACATCCTTATTAGAAAGAATAACTCTTATGAAAGCTATTACCTGTGCTTGTCCACCTGAAACTCCAGAAGTATTTTGGGTAATTTCTGTGTCTAACCCTTTAGGGAGTCTATTTATATACTCCTCAAGTCCTAACTTTTTTATAAGTGTCTCCACATCTTCAAGTTTCTTCTCAGTTTGTCCATACAATATATTATCTAAAACAGTTCCTCTAAATAAGAATATACTCTGAGACACAATACCTATTCTTTCCCTTAGGCTTTTATTGTTAATCACAGTAATATCTATATTGTTACATAAAATTTTACCTTCATCTGGATTATACAAACCCAGTAACAGTTTTATAATTGTAGATTTACCAGAACCATTTTCTCCTTTAATAATAACTTTTTCTCCTTGATTTATTTCAAAGTTTATATTGTCTACCACATTTTTTGTATTGTTTTTATATTTAAAGGTTACATTTTCTAGTTTAATATTGGTGATTTTGTCATTTAAAAATTGATTTTTACCAGTATTTTCGTCATCCATATCTAAAAGTTCGTAAAGCCTCTCAATACTTAGGCATACTGGTTTTATCATAGTTCCTAAACTCCCTATTCCTTGAACGCTACTAAAAACCTTAGCTATGTACAAAGAAAAAGATGTATATAAACCAACAGTAAACTGTCCCTTTAAAATTAGAATTCCTGCAACCAGTAGTACTAAAAGAGTGCCAAAATTATTAATAAGCGTTATATTACCCATGAACATAATCATGGATTTGCTTTGCTTTAAACTACTCTTTACAAGTTTAGATAATTTTTCATTAAACTTTTTAAGATGACTGGACTTTCCATTAAGTATCTTTATATCCTCAATGCCATTGATTATTTCAAAACATTCCCCATTCAAAGTTGCATTATTTTCTAACATTTCTTTTGTATTCTTCATGAAGTTACCCATAGTCATCTTTGCTGCAAAGAAAAACAAAGGCGTCAATATAAGAACTACTATGGAAAGTTTATAATTTATAGCAAACATTGTTACCAATGCAAGTACCGCATCGGTTAAGCTCAAAATTATACCTATGTAAGTTGGTGAAAAAATACTGCCTACAGAACTACATTCTCCTATCCTGCTCTGAACGTACCCCTTCTCAGTATTGGCAAGATAACTCATTGGTAGTTCCATAACCTTATCCATTACTGAACATCTAAGATCATTAACTACTAAATTATTAATCTTAACAAACATATAATTTGAAGCAATGGAAATAACATAGCTCAAAATATATAATATGGCTATTACACCAACATACATATACAGGAGATTATAGCCCTTTTTCGCTATGAGTACCTTATCCATAATAATTCCGATTATATACGGAACCGGCGTGGAAATAATCGAACCTAATAACATTCCTATAATTCCTGCAAAAAAAATCAATCTGTGTTTTTTTATATACGGTCTCAGCTTTAAAATACTACTTAGTTTCCCCATATTTACTATTCCTTTCTAAATTTATTACATACATAATGATTATACAGTATTACCCAAGGTAATAGTCAAGCTTTCTGTTCAATTCACTTTCTTTACACATTTATTTATAACTTTATGTGTTTATAACTTTAGTTAATTATTAATGTTTGCGCCTTATTGACATTTATAATGAATCACTTTATAATCATAATTATAAAATGAGACGTCATTCTACACTTGAAGTGAGGTAATACAATGGTTTATAAAAGTTCAAAATCAACGCAAGAAAGAAAAGATTTAAAAAGAAAACATATTATTTGTACTGCAATTAAAGTTTTTTCCATAAAGGGTTATCATGCTACTACTGTAAAAGATGTGGTGGAAGCAGCTGATGTATCAGTAGGAACTTTCTATTTTTATTTTAAAAATAAAGAGGATTTATTTGGGATACTTTATGATGAGGTGTCAGAAGAGTTATTTAATAAAGCTCTATGCGCTGCCATGGAGAACATAAATAAAGAAATCGACTTAGGTTTTAGTAGAGCTATAGCTTTTTTTCTAAAAGTTATCGATTCAAATAGGCCGCTGGCAAAAATTTTGCTTATAGAAGCCGTGGGCTTAAATCCAAATTTCGAAAGAAAAAGAGCTGAGGTTACTCAAAAATATGTTAATTACACCGCAGGGTATTTTCAAGAAATGCAGCAATGCTCCAATATAAGTATACCTGATGTAAAAATATTTTCACTAGCATTTATAGGAACTCTTTACAATGTAATAATGGAGTGGCTTCAAACTAATAGCACAAATAGTCTTACAGATTATGCCTATGCACTTACTATTTATAATCTTCAAGCTTTAAAGATAGATTATAGAAGCGATGAAGTTAAAAAAGCCATAGATGAAATTCTAAGTAAAAATTCAGGAAAGTAAAGGGGCAAAAAAATATGCGAAAACTATTAAAAATTCGTTGGGTTTTATTAGCTATCTGGGTAGTGGTTACTGCTATCTTTGCTTTAAACCAACCTAACCTAAAGCAAATATTAAACCAAAAGGGTCAAGCTACCATAAGTGAAGATTCACCATCCCTACTTGCAGCTGATATGATAAATAAAATGGGAGCGTCAAAGGGTGATACCGCAATATTTGTTTTCAATGATCCAAAAAAAATATCTGCTTCTGGTATGAAGGATATTCAAAAAGGTATAGAAACACTTCGTAATCGTAAGGCTTCCTTAAAGATAAATAATATAGTTGATCCTTTCAGTACTCCTGATGCTAAAGATCAACTTATCTCAAAAGATGGGACTACCTTAATAACTCAGATTACTTATGAAAAAGGGACTAGAGATAGTGAAACTATAATAAATGGATTTAAAGATGCTGTTAAAGGTGTTAAAACAACTCATTATATAACAGGTGCACTAGCAATAAATAATGATTATTTAGAGGCTACAAACAAAGGTGTTTCGAAAAGTACGATTTTAACCATTATATTTATATTATTAGTACTAATAATAATGTTTCGTTCCGTAGTTACACCTTTTATATCCTTATTCGCAGTGGCAATTGCTTACCTGTGTTCTTTAGGCATAATAGGAGTTTTAATAAATGTTTTTAACTTCCCAATAACAAGTTTAACTCAAATGTTTATGATTCTCGTATTATTCGGTATAGGTACAGACTATAACATACTTCTATTCAATAGATTTAAAGAAGAATTAGGTCATGGACTATCTATTGATGATGCAATTGTTACTACTTATAAGACTGCAGGAAAAACAGTATTTTTCAGTGGACTAACAGTATTTATGGCTTTTGCTAGCCTTAGTTTTGTACAATTTCCAATTTATCGCTCAGCTAATGCTGTAGCTATTGGAATCGCTGTACTTTTACTAGAACTCTTAACTTTAACGCCCATTTTAATGAAAATTATAGGTGGAAAATTATTTTGGCCTTCTCATGATTCTTCAGGTCACAAAGAGAGTAAAGTATGGGCAAAAATGACTACTGTTTCTGTAAAACACCCCGCAATATCTTTAATAATAGTTGCTGCTATTATTACCCCTATAATACTCTTTAATACTACAAAGTTATCCTTTGATAGCCTTAAAGATTTAAGTGCTGATACCCCTTCAGTAGTAGGATTTAACTTGGTTTCAGATAAATTTGGCAGAGGAAAAGCTATGCCAACTACTATAGTCCTAGAAAGTAAAAATCCAATGGACAATAATGACTCCTTAGCAGTTGTGGATTCATTAACAAAAAAACTAAAAACGTTAAATGGAGTTAAACAAGTAGCCAGCGTAACTGAGCCAAAGGGAGACCCAATAGACAATTTTTATACAAACACTCAAACTAAAACTGTAGTAACGGGACTTGGTTCTGCCAATGACGGTGTTAGCAAAATTAACGATGGCTTAAAGAAAATTGGCACTAGTCTTAATACCCCTGATTTTTCAGGCGTAAAAGATCTTGCTACTGGTACAGGAACTCTTGAGACTGGTATTGGATCAGTTACTGATGGGCTAACTAAAATTGATGCTGGTATAGATCAAGGTGCGAGCGGTGCTGATAAACTTACCGCTGGTATTGCGGGAGTAAAAACTGGCGTGGCTACCCTAAACGCAGGCTTACAGACAATATCAGACAATATGACTACAATTCAATCAGGTTATGTTAGCCTTGGTGATGGTTATACCAAAATGGCAGCTTCAGTAACCCAACTTAATCAACTAGCTACTAAAATGAATATTTCTGTAGGTTCACTTGAAAATAAATATCCAAATGATACTGATGTTGGTACCCTTAAAGTAGAGTTAGCTCAACTTTCTGGTGGTTTAAGTCAACTATCAACAGGTATAACTACTGCAAATGGTCATTATAATACAGCAACTGCAGGGCTTAATAAACTAAATGATGGTCTAAAACAAAGCATAGCAGCTACTGGTCCCGACTCTCAGTTAGTAACGGGAATTATTCAACTTGAAACAGGAGAAGCTAGTTTAGCTTCAGGACTTAGACAAGGAAGTGCAGGTCAAAAAACTGTAATTTCTAGTATGGATAAGTTAAAGGCAGGAGCGGGAAAAATTAAAGATGGTCAAAATACTTTATATACCGGTCTTACTACTCTAAGTGGTGGAATGACTCAGCTTAAAGATGGTATAGGCAAAAGTAGTGATGGACTAGGAACAATAAATACTGGAATAAATAAAGCTAATGGTTTCTTATCACAGTTAACAAATACACAATCATTTTATATACCTAACCAAGCTTTTGGTACCCCTGATATAAATAAAATGTTTGACGCATATATGTCAAAGAATAGAAAAATAACAAAACTTACTGTAACTCTTACATCAGATCCTTATGCAACTCAATCTATAAAGCTTATAGACACAATGAATAACATAACTGAAAATCAATTAAAAGGTACAAAACTTTCTGATGCTAAGTTCGGAATATCGGGTCCAACTGCTAACACTAATGATTTAAATAATATAGCAACTCATGACATAACATTTACACAAATAATAGTGCTTTCAGCTATATTTATATTACTAGTGCTAGTAATACGATCTTTCTGGATCCCAGTATATATAGTTGGATCTTTATTAGTGGCATATTATACAGCTATTTCTGTAACATCGTTTTTAACATCAAAATTATTTAGTGAAGTAGGTGGAATGTCATGGAATGTACCATTCTTCTCATTTGTAGTAATAGCGGCCCTAGGGGTTGATTACAGCATATTCCTTATGACACGTTTTAGAGAATATCCAGATACAGATCCAAAGGAAGCTATAGTCCTTGCAGCTAGAAACATTGGAGGGGTAGTAATGTCTGCGGCTCTCATACTTGCAGGTACTTTTGCTACATTGTATCCATCAAATATCCACATATTAATGGAACTCGCAATTTGTGTAGTAACAGGATTATTCCTATTAAGCTGTATTCTTCTACCAATAGTTATTCCTGCTTTGATTTCTTTATCAGAAAACATATCCTCAAAACGAAAAACAGAAATCAAAGAAGCTTCAAATAAAAATTAAGAATCATTACAAATTAAAAGTAAAAAACAAGGCACCATATTTGTTTTATCAAATATGGTGCCTTGTTTTTTATTTGTTTTTGTTTGTTTGTTTGTTTGTTTATTGATTCTTCTGCCCCAGCAGAAAATCTTCCTTAACTTGGAACCTGGCCTCTGACAACTGCTTCTCTGCTGTCACTTGTTGAATAGCTTTTTAGCCAATTCCTCAATCTCTTTCCTTCGTCTTTCAGTTTCCTCTGCGTCAATGAAAATATCGTCCTTATTGATACTAAGCACATCTCCCTCCTTAGCATTCTTTGGAATTTTCATTCTTTCAATATTCATCATGGTTCTGTCTTTTTTTTCGCATACAGCATAATTCTCTTCAAATCTATCAATTATAACTTGCATATAATTTCCCCCTTTTACTGTGGTGGATTGCATACTTTACAAGGTGTATACCCCTCTGCTTTAGCCTGAGATAATGGAATTACAGTGGAACTCTTTTTTATTGTCTTACATCCTACCAGGTGATACTTTTTACCTGTTAATGTGACATAGACCATTACCTCTTTATTGGTAGACTGAGTCTCTGGCAAAGCTCCTGGAGCCGCTGGTGCAACTTTCTGCGCTGTTGTTTTTTCCTGTGATGGATTATTCTTATTTTCACTTACTTTTCCCGATTTTCCACTACTATAATCACCTTGTTTAGAATTAAAACTTATAGTATTTCCGTCTGTTATACAAACTATTGTTCCACTTTCATCTGTTCTATAAACTTGTACACCTTTTTTCTGAAATCTCTCCATAGTCTCGGCATGTGGATGTCCATAATCATTACTTTTACCACAGGAAATCACCGCATATTTAGGGTTAACTTTATCTAAAAACTCCTGTGAAGTGGACGTGTGACTTCCATGATGTCCAACCTTTAAAACATCTGCCGATAAATCGTAACCGTTGTTTATCATGCCTTCTTCATTTGAGGCTTGCGCGTCCCCAGTAAATATAAATTTATTATTCCCAAATGTTAATTTAATTACTATAGAATAAGTATTTAGATCCTTACTATTTGAATTTACTGGACCATACACTACGTTATTTGAATCACCAACTTTAAATGTGGTTCCTAATGCTGGTTGTATTGCTTTTAATCCTTTGCTTTGCATAGCTAAAACTACATCTTTAAATGTCTTAGTATTGGTAGTTATCTGTGGCATATAAACAGTACCTATACTAAATGTTTTTATCACAGCATCTGCCCCACCTATATGATCTTCATGAGGATGAGTGAGCACTAAATAATCTATTTTTTTTATATTTTGACTTTGCAAATAACTTATTAATGAACTAGTAGATTCGTTTGTACCTGTATCTATCAACATATTTTGACCATTATTTTGTATAAGCTGGCTATCCCCTTGTCCAACATCTATGTAATGTATTTTTAGTTCACCAATTGCTTTATTACTAGCCGCCTTAGTAATAACAACTGCTTGCTTCTTAACAACTAACTTTTTTTCTGTTTTTGCTGATGTGATAGCTTTAATACCATTTCCGCTAGTATTAGGCATTAATTTAATACCTGAGCATAAAACTATAAATGCTATTATAAATAGCATTATTGAATTTTTCTTTCTGATTTTAATAGCATTTATTCCATAAAAAATCATAAATGGGATGGATATAATAAACAAAAATATTCCTAAACTAGATGTTAGTGATGTTAAAGCTAACAAATAATAAATCCCTGCAACTATCATTTTCCACTTAACACTAGATCTGAATCCTGGTATAAACTTTAGTATTTCATGCATTACTTTACCCCTTCCATATTTCATCAAGTGAACTTAAATAAAAAACACATTAACATAAACTGTGTCTATTTTCTTATGTAAGCTATAATCAGCGAAATAATAGGAAAAAGAATTATAAAAGGAATCACAAATACGGAATATATACTTGATAAATATACCTCATCTACTGTTGAATTATACATACTCATTGACAATATAGCACTTATAATTCCAACAGGCATTACCAAAGGCTTATAACTTCGCAATTTAAAAAGCTGAGCTATAGACAATACTGTAGCATAATAAAAAATACAAATTTTTAAAAATACATTAAATAAAAGTACTACTGCAATCAATACTTCTGTTCTTTCAATAATATCTCCTATATTTATATTTTTTGCTACTTGATAGGATGGGAGTACCTGAATGGAAGCTATATTCCCAAGTATACCTATGTTCCTAAAAATTATATTTAAAAATAATATGCCTCCTATAATTAAACCCCAAAATGCAAATTTTTTCACTTGCTTTATTTGGTTAACATATGGAAAAATCATTAAAAATACAATTATTTCACCAAATGGAATGGATATCATAAGATTAGTTCCTTGAACAAATTCTTTTAAATTTAATTGAAAAGCTGGTAGAAAATTTGATAATTGAATATCTTTTGTAGTAACTATACTAATAAATATACTTACTATTATAGATAATATGGTTAATATAAATCCAGACCTCGCTATTACTTCTATTCCTTTTTTTACTGTGTACATGCATATTATAATAGTAATTATTACAAATACACTAATATCTGTTTCTGGAAAAAGGTACGTAGAAAAAAAATCCGATATAAATCTTAGATTTCCAGGAATTATGAACTCAAAAAAGCAGATATATAATGTAGACATCACTATTCCAAAATAATACCCATATATTTCATTATTTATCTCAATTAAATTTTTGCCAGGATTTTTTTTGCTGAGTGATGTGTACACCAATAGTAAAGGTAATGATATAATAAACCCTGCAAGCAATACTAGCCAGGTATCTTGCTTTGTTACTCCTACTATAAAAGCTGCTGTAAGACTAGATGCTTGAAGTAAACCAATTATTAAAAACATTAATTGTGAACTTGATATTATACCTTTTTCAATCTTCATAATTACCACTGCCTCTATGAATAAAAATTAGTCTTATTTATAGTTTAAATGTAATATATCTTTTATCAAATATTCCTGACCTTTTGCAGGATTAGGTATTGGTATACCCATAATATAAAATAAACTCATTATAAATGCTACAATTAAAAATACAGAAAATATTTTAAGCTCATACCAATATTCATTTTTAATTAGCCCTGGAACTTCCACCAAAATTATAACTATAAAAATAATTATCAATAAAAATATCATTTTATACCTCATTATAACTAATACTATTTATCTTTCGACATAATGGGTTTAGTAATTCTACCTGTTCTATTTAATTTAGAATCTACAGTTACATCCACATGGATTTTTTGAAACATTTGATCCCAATTTTTTTCAATTTCACTCCACTGCTTAGGATAATGCTGATATATAATATCTCCAAATCCAAATGTATCCGCATTTAACGCCTGTGATTTTTTTATTGCTGAAATAACTTCTTCCTTAATTATATCCTCCTCAGATTTTTCTAGACTAGCAAAAGCTTTTGGATTTGCTAAGTCTTCAGATGAAGTTTGCTCTTGCAAATCTCCTTCTTGTTTTATTTTTATTTTCATTTTTATTTTGTTATCTTTTATTTCAGGGGTTATTTTACTACTAACATGTGTTGTTTCGATGTCTGCTTTATCCTTGCCATCTGCATTACTCAAACTAATAACTCCATCTTTAATTTTATTAATCCCCCATAAAAGCCCACGAGTTTCTTTTTTATTAAGAGTTCCTACCATTTTATCTTTTTTAAATACTGCTGTTTCCGAAAGATATACTGTCTTTTTCTTATCTACTTTTGATACTTCAATTATAGGGGCAATAGGAGCTGTGGTTTTACTCATTAGCCTTGATGCAAAATCTTTTAACTCTACAGCTGGTATTAATGCTGTATCTTCTTCTTGGTTTTTCATTAATTGTCCAATACTCCTTCCAGGAGTAGTTTCAAGTCCTGGTTTTATATCCAGCATTTCACTAGCAGTTCCTTTAGATACTATAACCCATACTAAAAGACGATTCTCACGGTAACGCAGGAAGAAATCAATATACTTTCCAACACCTGATTCTGCCGCATCTTTTCCTAAAATAATCACTTGGTTGTGTGAAAAAAATAATCTTCGATTTATTTTGCGATTCATACTTTTTATTGCCTCAGAAATAGTTCTGCCTTTTTCTTCTAAATTTAAGTAACCACTATCACTCCCACTATTACCGCCACCTTTTGGAGAGCTTTTAATATCTAACACCTTTGCCACTTGGACCGTCATATCAACCATGTCAACTTCTTTTCCTTTATCTATTCCAACCCCCAGTACAATAGCTAGTTTGTTTAACTCGTGAGCCCCCCAACATGAGGTTAGATTTAAAACCATGAAAATACATATAATTATTTTCACCAGTATATTTATGTATTTTTTCATTAGATTCACCTCTATCACTCTAATCCTTATTTTGCTTTTCTAATGGTATTTTAGGTTTTAAACCTCCCCCTTGCCTCTTTAAATTATTCCATCCTATAGTCCTTGGTCTAGTAAACATACTCCATAAATGAGTTCTTACGAATGTATCCTTTAAATCTTCTGTACTTAGTGGTGCTAGTGGTGCTAAATACGGTGTACCAAAAGATCTTAAAGATACCACGTGTACTAATACTACCAGAATACCAATTCCAATCCCAAATATGCCCAAACTTCCACCTAAAATAAGAAATACAATTTGTAAAATAGATATAACATCTGTATACACAGGAACTACAAAACTAGAAATGGCTGTTAGGGATACCACAATAACAGTAAGTCCTCCGATGAGCCCTGCCGAAACTGCAGCTTCACCTATTACCAAAGCTCCAACAATACTTACCGCTTGACCTACAGGCCTTGGCAGACGAACCCCTGCTTCTCTTAAAATTTCAAAAACTATTACCATAACACCAACTTCCATAACTGCTGGAAAAGGAACCCCCTCATGACTTGCAGCCATAGTAAATAATAATGTGGTTGGTATTAATTCCTGATGAAATGTAGATAGTATTACGTAGCTTGCAGGGGCTAATACGCTAATATAAAATGCTATAAATCTTAATGTCCTTAAAGCACTTGCATAAAATGGTCTTGAATAATAATCTTCTGCACTTTGAAAACCTTCAATAAAAAGCATAGGCATAGTTAGTACAAATGGTGTTCCATCAACTAAAATTGCAGCCCTACCCTCCAGAATTTTGGCTGCCGATGTATCCGGCTTTTCAGAATTACCTATGGTTGGGAAAATGGAATATGGCGCATCTTCTATAAATTGTTCGATGTAACCTGACTCTAAAATAGCATCTGTATTGATCCTATTTAGCCTTTTTTTTATTTCTTTTACCAGTTTAGGATTAACAATGCCTTTTATATAAACAATACATACACTAGTCCTTGTTTGTTTACCTATTTGTTTTGTATCAAACGTTAAATTGGGATTTTTTATTTTACGACGTAATAATGACATATTTGTAGCCATATTTTCACAAAATCCTTCTCTAGGTCCTCTTACTACAGCTTCAGTTTTGGCTTCTTCTATTGCACGAGTTTTAAATCCCTTTGACTGGATAACTAGCGCATCCTTAGAACACTCCCTTAGAAATACAGTATTTCCGGATAAACACCCATCAATAATTTTATCTATAACTGGCGTCTGAATTACGTTTCCCACAGAAATTAAGCCATTTTTTATGATACTTATATTCCCGAATTCTAATTCTAATTCATCTCCTAGATTATATAATCTGCTATCAAACATAAAAGATTTAATTATAGTTTCATCTATAGTCTTTTTTTCTGACATACCTTCTAAAAATATTACTGCTGCTTTTATTTGCTGTTTGGATCCAAATGAAAATTCCCGATAAATAATATCGCTACTGGAACCTAAAATTTTTTTTAAAGTATTTAAATTATCTTTAAGACTAAATGAAAGTTCAGGTTGTAGATTCTCATTTTGAGCAGTTTCATTATTGATTTTGGTACTTTTAAGTTGTAAAAACTTAAGTTTTTTATATAAATAATCAAACACTGACCTTACCCCTCTGCTTTCATTTTATTGTATTATTATTTGTCTTTATCTAACCTATTATTCATCCTCTTGTCTTCATCCTCTGCTTGTTTCACATCATTCTTGTGAAACTCTGGATTATAATACTTCACCCTAAAAATATAGAGAAAAATCTCACATATAAGTACTCCAACTAAAACAATTGTATAACTCCAGGAAAATACAACCATTAAAACCGGATAAAAACCTCTTCCTTCTAAGGCTTTTTCTAAAAATTTAATAATCCACATATAACTTCACCTTCAAATATCTATAATAAGGTTCTTCGCTTTTTTATTTTATAAATAATTAACAGTATTAATGGAGCAATGTTAATATAGACTATTCCAAAATAATTAACATCAAAAGGAAACATCCATTGATGGAATACATAACTAGGTTCAAATACCATGGCAAACCATAGCAAAACGCTACTTACTAAAATAATCGTTAATTTACGTTTATTGATTTTAAACAATGTAGTTAAGATTATAACAATAGCATTTAGATATACAGCCATTTTAAAAAATCCACCAAAAAATATGATAAGCACTGCAATAACATCAATATTTGTTATTATATTGCCTATGTTAACTAGTCGTACTGTTTCTACTAAAGGAATTGTTGCCATAGATGTATATTTTACTCCTAACGCAGTTATATCCATTATTACAGTTATACAAAGTAACATTCCAGAATATAAAATAGCCTTCATGGCAGTCTTGCGTACATCTTTTTTTTCATCTGCATAATTCCAGTACATTAGGAATACAAACATTTCTCCAAAAGGAAAAGCTACTACACTTGGTACATTTTCTAGGACTGGCTTAATACCATCACCTAGAACTGGTGTTAAATTTGTAAAATTCACATCTCCTGAAATATAAACTAATATATACAGGCTTATCATAAATATGAAAAGAATAGGCATAATAATTTCACTTGCACGTGCTAATACTTCTGTTCCCCTTATTAGTACATATATAACAACTAATACAAATATAAAATCTATAGGCAATAGTGGTGCTTCTGGGAGTGTAGTTATAATTATAAGTTCACCAAATTCACGAAGGTTACGAGCACAATGCCAAAAGCATCCCAATAACGTAAGTAAAATAAGTGGAATCCCAAGTTTTTTCCCTAACACCGTAAGAATTATGTCAACATAATTTTTATCAGGAAATGCATTTTGAATTTCTGTATATATCCACACAAAACCTAATCCAATTAATAAAGCAAGTAAAATTACAATCCAAGCATCCTGTTTAGCATCAATTCCCAATGCAAAAAGACTGGTACTTCCTACTTCAAATATAAACATTAGTGAGAATAATTGATGTTTACTTAAACGTATCATTTGACTTACTTCCTTATTTTTCATAGGCTTACAACACTAAAAATTAGTTTTCAGTGTTGCAACAATCTTTATCTCTAGCTTTTAAAAGGCAATATCTTATAAATATATATTAACCACTAATATTTTTAATATGTAATATAAATTATTTCCAAACCAATAATATTCAGATGTCTTAATCGAAAATATTCCCAAAACTCATTGTAAGTTATTTGAAACAACTACTAATATTCTGTATAATCAAATATAAAAAGGGATGATAAAATATGAAAGGTATCTTTATTAATAAAAACTCAGAGGTGCGCTCCGGCTGGAAAATAGTTTTAACATTTCTTACTTTTTATGTTGCATTATTAATAACCACGATACTTATTATGATTGTTTGTACTGTGTATATGGTAGTGGCGAAACACATGCCAGCAAGTGAATCTCAAACCTTCCTAAAAAATTTAACTAATTCCAGTAGTTTTAATACTTTTTCTCAGATAATTCAATGTTTAATGATGATACTATCTGTTGTATTGTTTTGGAAAAAATTTGACAAGAAACCCATTAGAGAAATTGGACTTATTAATATAAAGAAGGGCTATACGGATTTAATGAAAGGTTTAATATTAGGTGCTATTTCACTTATTATGGTTTTTCTTATTCTACTAGCTACTAAAAACATCTCACTTATTAATCCCTTAACTAAACCAATTTTTAGCTGGTCATTGCTTAGTGGGTTTATTTTATTTATTTTTGTTGGAATAAACGAAGAAATGTTTGCTAGGGGATATTGCATGACTGTACTTAAACAAACTGGCAATAAATGGATTGTTATTACAGTATCAGCCTTGATATTTGCTTTGCTACATTCTTTTAATCCAAGTATGAGTTTGCTTAGTTATCTCAATCTTTTTTTATTTGGGCTTTTTACTGCATACATGTTTATAAAATCAGGTAATCTGTGGTTATCTATAGGTTATCATATAACCTGGAACTATTTTGAGGGGAATGTATTTGGCTTTCAGGTTAGTGGACAAGTTGCGAATGGACTATATAATGTTCATAATCAAGCTAATAATATAATTAATGGTGGGAATTTTGGACCAGAAGGTGGACTTGTTGTTACTTTTATATTGTTTATTGGTTTTATTTACATGTGGAAATTTTATACGCCATCATCTTTTGTATTCAAGAAAGAGCCTTGAATTTCTTCAAAACCCTTTTGTGTTTTTAGTATGATTTTGTATACTATTGTTTTTCATTTGACAATTTTATAAGTTCATCTAGAGACATTTGGTTTGCTTTTTGAATATCTGTTGTAATAGTTCTATTATTATCTGCAATAACTTGTGCTATTGCAATTTTAATACCTTCAATTGATAAACCATTTACCTTCAATTCAGCTTCAATAGCAGTTTCTAACTCGCTTTGTGAAATTCCAAAATAATCTTCACCCATAATACTGCCTTCCTTTCTTTTTGCTATTTTTTTATAAGCCTACAGAAATTATCACATTGGAGTATACCCTAATTACACTATTAATATGCAACATGGGGTGGTATTTTAAATATAGAAGTAAGTGAAACTGTTTTACTTACTTCTATATTTGTGCCATTGTGCCTGAACCTTTTATACTTAATAGATAGCCTAATGTAATAACTTATTTATAGGACTAAAGGGTGTAATTAAATTTTCGATTTTCTCATAAGGAATTTCTATTTTAAACAAACCATAATAATATGGCGTATATTCATAAACCTGGTAATACAACACAAGTTTATCTGGAGTAAGGTAATACTCCTGATTCGGCGTTATACCATTGTATTTGTTTATTAGTGTAATGTTATTAGTTTTAATGTACTCTTGTGCTATCTCACTGAGAAAACCTACATAATAAATTTTAGGATTAAACAAATCACTAAAACTATAAATCTGACCAGTTTGAATATTTGCATTTATTGACCCATAAGACGTATAACCATGAGCTGCTTTATTTACATAAGTATAAAGATTAAACAAAATACTCAAAATCCCCTTCTCATTAAGCATAACCTGATAATTTCCTAACACTTCGTAAAACTCCACTTTTTCAGGCAATAAAACTCCTGTTTTAAAAAGATTATTTACTGCATCAATTATGGCATTATTAACTTTTGCTATAGACTCAATGTTATTTTCATTTTTTATAAAAGGATATGAAATACTGAATTTTTTAGGTTTAAGGATCTGATCACCAAGTTCGGTAGGTTTTACTATTTTCTCACTCCTAGATGCCATAACAAAATTACTGTAATAGCAATATCCATATGGACATAGGTTACAGAATTTATTATTTTCATAACAATAATTAGAACTATTCATTTTAACTCTCACTTTAAATGGTTATAATACATTATATTTGGGTAAATAATAAAATGTGCAAATGTCTCCTAATTTTGTTCTAATAATAGAGCTACTGGCTTTTATGTTGTCTATCCTGTATGAAATTGGTTTCAATAATAACTTTACAATGCTATTATAAAGTTACATTTTATGACATTGTTAGCATAGACGCTATAAGCAAACAATGATGAAGTATGGCTCCTATGAGTCACCCCACCTTTTTTCCTAGCATTAAGTATGCCATGTTATGAGGTTTTGCAAACTTACAACTCTATGATACTATGTAAGTTGCCAGTTATAATTAATAAACATGGGCTGACTTTCTATTATATTATTGAGGAGAGGAAATATGTTAGAATTTAATAACATAACAAAAGTTTTTAAAAACCAGACAATTATTAATAGCACTAGTTTTACCGTAAACGATGGAGAATTTATAGTTATAGTAGGACCTAGTGGTTGTGGTAAAACCACTACATTAAAGATGATTAATAGGTTGATTTCACCTACTTCAGGAACTATCCTTTTAAATGGTAAGGATATAATGAAGCAAGATATCATTAAGTTACGACGAAATATGGGATATGTAATACAGCAAACAGGACTTCTACCACATTTGACTGTAAGTGAAAATATTGGACTATTACCAAGGCTTGAAAAGTGGCCAGAAGAAAAAATAGCTAAAAGAATAACCGAACTTTTAAAAATGGTAAAAATGGATCCAGAAAAGTTTGAGGACAGATATCCATGTGAATTAAGTGGAGGTCAACAACAAAGGATTGGAGTAGCAAGAGCTCTTTCAACAAATCCAGATATAATTCTTATGGACGAACCGTTCAGCGCATTAGACCCAATTTCCAGAGGTCAGCTTCAAGATCAAATGTTTGATCTTCAGCAAGATCTTAAAAAGACAATAATTTTTGTAACTCATGACATGGATGAAGCAATTAAACTTGGAGATAGAATTTGTATTATGAATGGTGGAAATATTCTTCAGTTTGATACTCCAGAAGAGATTTTAAAAAATCCTGCAAATGATTTTGTCAAAGAATTTATAGGAAAAAATAGAATCTGGCAAGAACCAGAATTTATAAAAGCTAAAGACATTATGATTACAGAACCAACTAAAATAACAGGAAGCAGAACGGTAATTCAAGCTGTTGGAATAATGAAATCAAATAAAGTTGACAGTTTATTGATTGTTAATAAGGAAGATAAATTACAAGGAATTATTACATTAAAAGATATCGGAATCAATCAAATAGGCTCTACAAAAGTAGAAACTATTATGGGAAGAGATATTAAAACTGTTAATATAAATGATTCCTTAGTAGATATATTAACTTTGATGGATGAACTTAATATAGGTTATGTACCAGTTGTAGATGATAATTCAGAACTAGTTGGTCTAATTACTAGAAGTAGCTTGCTCGGCGTTTTAAGCAGCCAGTATATTAACAACGAGGTGGAATTATAATGAATATATTAAATGGAATAGATAAATTTAAAGACTTTGTAGTTTCAAGACAAGACCAGATAACAACTTTAACAATACAACATGTTCAATTAACCCTAATTTCTGTGCTTATAGCCATAATAGTTGGAATTCCTTTAGGTATATTAATATCTAGATACAAGAAACTATCAGGACCGGTTATAGGCGTAGCAAATATAATGCAAGCAATACCTAGTTTAGCATTATTAGGATTTCTAATACCAGTACTTGGAATAGGTAGTACACCAGCTATATTAATGGTAATTTTATATTCCTTGCTACCTATTATAAAAAATACCTATATTGGACTTATTAATATAAATCCAGATGTAATTGAGACATCTAAAGGTATGGGTATGACAAATAGACAAATACTTAAAATAGTTCAATTACCGCTTGCATTTCCTATAATTATGTCAGGTATAAGAATAGCCGCAGTTACTGCTGTTGGACTTATGACAATTGCAGCCTTTGTAGGTGCAGGTGGACTTGGTTATATGGTGTTCTCAGGAGTACAAGTCGTAGATAATAATATGATTTTAGCCGGAGCAATTCCAGCATGTATATTAGCCCTATTAATGGACTATATTATAGGTAAGATTGAACAAGGTGTAACACCTCCAGGAATACGAAAAGGTGACGGTACAATTAAACTTCCAACTAGAAGAAAAAAACACAAGTTTAACAAAATACAAAAAATCATAGTTAGTTGTTTAATAGTTATTATAGCAGCTAGTGGCATATTTTTCGCCACTAGACAAAGCCCTGTAATTATTGTAGGTAGTTACAACAGTAGTGAACAGATCATATTGGGTAATATGCTATCAACATTAATAGAAAAAAATACAAATATTAAAGTAAAAACCGACTTAAATTTAGGTGGCTCAGGTATAGCTTATACCGCATTAAAATCCGGTAAAATAGACATGTATCCTGAATATACTGGAATGAGTTTAGTTGGTATTATGAAAAGAGCACCTATTAATGACCCAGCTAAAGCATTTAAAACTGTAAGTGATTATTATAATAAAAACTACGGTATAACTTGGATAAAGCCTTATGGTTTTAACGATACTTATACATTATCAGTAAGGCAAGACACCGCAAAACAATACAATCTAGAAACCATTTCAGACCTAGCTAAAGTTGGCGATAAACTTACACTAGGTGCAACACTAGAATTTTGTAATAGGGCGGATGGTTACCAGGGAATCTCTAAATTATATGGTTTCCATTTTAAGAATGTTAATTCCATTGATGGAGGACTAAGATATACATCTCTAGACAATAAAAAGGTTGATGCTATAGATGCTTTTAGTACAGAAGGCTTGTTAAAGTCATTTAACCTTAAGGTTTTAAAAGATGATAAGGGCTTCTTCCCAAATTATGATGCTTCAACAATAGTTAATAATTCAACACTTAAAAAGTATCCAGAGCTTAAACCTCTACTTAGTAAATTAGAGGGTAAAATTACAGATAAACAAATGATTGAATTAAATTATAAAGTTGATAAACTTGGAGAAGAACCTTCAAAAGTTGCAGAAGACTTCTTAAGAGCCAATAAGTTAATTAAATAAAAACAACACAATACAAATCGATCAAATATTATATTATTTGATCGATTTGTCTGTTTTAACAGAAATTCTCCATTTTTCCCACGTATAAATAATGCTCACAACAAGCAAAAGTTTGTGGATCTTCTGATAATCTATATATTATATCAACCCATTTTTGAAACTTTTCTCTTGGCAGACCATTTATTTTCTCTTCCATAAGTCCTGCATAACCTTCCATCCCTGTAAATACCAGTTCCTTCCAGTTCAACTTTGTTTTCAATAGCCTTTTCTTTTGCAATCTCAATATGCTTTTTTGTTAAATCTAAGAGTGTAACCTTGTGTCCCCTTGAAGCTAAATAAATTGAGTAACGCCCTGGTCCACCGCCAATATCTAATATTCTTGAATTTTCAGGCACAAATTTATCCAAATATCGTTTTGTTATTTCAAATTCAACCTTATGTCTCTCTAGTCTATTCCACTCATCATAGCCCTCATAAAATTTTTCAATTTCATTCATTAAAGCACCCCCTTAATATTAGCCTGTCACTTGTCACTTGTAACTTGTCAACTGCTTCTCTGGCACTTGGAACCTGGAATCTGTCAACTGCTTCTCTGTCTCTTCTCTTTTAACTATTAAAAAACTAGCCAGCTAACAACTTTATCCTTTTCAAATCCTAAACTCAAGGCTAGCCTCATGGACTTTTCATTTTTTTCTTCAATATGACCAAAAGGGATTTTTTCCTCATCACGAATTTTCTTAATCAAATCTACCATAACGTCTTTTGCATATCCCCTGTTTCTATATTCCGCCAAAACGTGCAAAAATCCAATAGCTCCATCATCTTGAGTAATTCCCCAAGCTATTGGTATACCCATATAACGTATACATGAACTCACTCCATTCTTTATTCTTTCAATTACGTATTGAATAGATATAAAATCTTGATAATCTGAATTTTCATATATGAATTCAGCATCACTAACTGTTAATTCGAGTACACTTTGTTTTGGTTCAGATATAGACGTTCCATGGGGTAATATTAATCTCATAGTGGATAATTTCCATTTCATTTTATTTTCCTCTTTTAAAATAGGAATCATCCAATCTTCCATTACAGCAAAGTTTTTATCACTATTATTAAGTCCTCTCATTATTATGCTGAGTTCTTCTTCTGATTTAGAACTTATGTAAATCCAATTTCTATCACTTGTTCCTTTAACTATAACTGAATCACCTATTTTTTCTATATAATATATTGGGTAGTTTTCCATAAAATTAATAATATTTATGTTGTTTATCCTATCTTTTTTTAAATACTCTAATATTTTATTTTTCTCAATCAAAAACTTTTTCTCCTATCTTTCTTAGCATTAATGCTAATTACTAACTATCTAATGAACCTTTAGAATATTTTAGAAATCCATCATCCATTTTTAATTCAATAATCCCTGTTTCATTTAAATATTCTACATAGGACAATAGCATTCTTTCTATTACAGCGTATCTATATCTGCTGTTTACATGAATATTAAATTTCTTAATTACAGCCTTAAAAATATCTTCCATGGTCATGGCACCATATATGGCATCACAAACTCTTGCAGCTCTGCTTTTATAAAAATTTATATTATCACTTATAAGTTCTGTAATATCATCATACATACCTTTATGTGCAACTACATATTTGCTACATTTTAAATCATATAGCTTCAATTTGCTCTTCAAATCCTCACTAAGTATATATGCATATGGCATTTTAGCACCTTTCATAACTTCATAGCTTATAAGGCTATCTCCTACATAGGTAGCGTCATCAGGAGTAGTTATACAAATATGAGCTGGACTATGTCCTGGCGTATGAAGAATCTTAAATTGAATACCCCTCACCGATACGCTGTCCTCAGTATCCAAAATCATAATATCAGTTTTACAAACCATATGTCCAAAGTGCTCTGTAACTTCTGATAAGGTTTGAGTGCTGTAATAAAGTTTAAGATTAACTGCACTGCTGCAAATAAGAGCTTCGTAAGCTGGCATAGCAATAATACATTTATATTTTTCTTTCAAATATGCATTATTTCCTATGTGGTCTATATGAGCATGAGTACATATTATAGCAACTACCCTGAAATTATTTCTTTCCAAAAGTGCATCTATTCCCTTTCTTTCTCCTCTTTTCCATCCTGAATCTAACATTATAATTTCTTTATCATTAATTTTATAAAAAGGAATATATGTCATTCCCGTATCTATACAAAATGTATTTCCCTTTACTTCTTTTATGTCCATATATTATTCCTTTCAATTTTCCACCATATTAATTCATCAGTTTCCTTGTATTTCACAGCGCCGGCATTTTCTAATACTTTATGTGATGCTACATTTTCTTTTTCCGTGTCGGCAATTACCTGCTTTGCTTTTGGATTTTCAAAAATCCACTGGATTAGTCCTTTTAGAGCTTCTGTAGCATATCCATTCTTTCTGTACTCTTCTTCAATACCGTACCCAACAATTACTTCACCATTTTTATTAGGATAACCCTTAATCATAATATATCCAATTATCATGTTTTCTTCTTTGAGAACCACTGCCCAATTTGTTAACCATAAATAGTTTTCTTCATCCTCAAGTACCTTTCTTAACCTAACTTTCATAGCATACTGCATTTCCTCATCAAGAATTGTATTAGTGACTCTTACCCCAAGTTTCGTGGCCATTTCTCCATAGTTATCCACAGCTAGGGTTAAATGTTGTACCTGTAACGGTATTAACTTTAATCTTTTTGTGACTAATTTCATCTTGATGATCCTCCTTAATAGCTAATTATTTATTAAAAACTGACATTATTATTTCATCATAATACTTTCCATCTTTAAAAATTTCATCCTTTAAAGTTCCTTCCACTTCAAACCCACACTTTTCATAACATTTTTTAGCTCTTACATTAAATGAAAAAGTACTTAATCTTATTTTATGAATATTCATATCCTGAAAAATAAAGTTCGTTAGCACCATCATAGCATCAGTGCCATAACCTTTTCCCCAATATTCCTTGTCCCCAATCATAATTCCAACTGTTGCAACACGTGCTAACCAATTTACATTTTGAATACCACATCCACCAATATATTTCTTTGTTTTTATATCCTCTATGGCAAAATTATAATTACCTGCCTCAGTACTTTTTTGTGATTTTACCCAAGTTTCCTCTTCCCATGGACTCATTGGAAATGGAATATTTGTAACTAAAAATTTTTTAAGTTCCTTATCATTAACTAATGCTGTTGCTATAGGTATGTCCTCTTCCTTATATGCTCTTAAACAAACTTTTTCTCCATAATACATTTTGTATTCCCCCATATTTCATATTTTATTATAGAATTTATGCTTATTGTACTACTATTTAGATTTTCAATCAGTTAGTATTTGTGCTTTATCCATATATATTCTATAAAAAAGAGAAATACTCCTTCTTAATTTCCCTAATATTACAGAGATTAAAAGTGTTTAGTAATTATTAAATATGATATATACTATAGAAGTAGAACAAATATCAATATTCAATTTTAAAGAAAGGTTCGGTGCCAATTATGAATAAAAAAGATTTAGCTGATTTAAGAAAAGAATTTAAATCAAATAGCTTTAATAGCCCAATAAAAGAAATATATAGTGTGTATTTAAAAAAAGATAATAGTGAAATTATAAAAAAAGAGCTCACTCCTTTTGATATGATGGATTCAGAGAAAAATGAACTTTATCTAAATAATTTTAAAAAGATTCTTACTGGAACAATAGATGCAAAGATATTTGAATTAGATTTTAATGTAGAAAACCTAGAAGATAGCTCGCAAACCATATTATCTAAGGCATTGGGTTCAAATGAAAATTTAGTAGAATACTCTGATAAAATAGTTGAAAAGATATCTAAAAATTATACATATGATACTGATATAGTAATAAATTTTGCAAGAGCTGAATACTACAAAGGAAATAAGAAACCGAGAGAAGACTCAGATGACTCCATAGAAGATTATATGCAAGCTTTTGAGTTTGTTTTATGTAGCATTAACAAAGTTGATATTCCTAAAAAGGTTTTAAAATTTGACTATGCGGAGATGACTTTTAAAGCAAATTCTGCATTAGACACCACAATAAATTTAAATTCACCTTTAGATGGCTTTATGTTTCCTAGCTTTAGTGAAGGATATACAGATATAAACAAGCTTGTGTACTATTCTTCCAAGTCCAAGCAGTTAAATTTAAAATTTGTTGAAGAAGTTTTGAATTGCGTAATAAAACAAACTGGTATAGAAGAAAAAGAAAGCTTTAATGCCATATTAAACGATGTTATTGGTGATAAAATTAAAGCCGATGTTATGCAAGAAATTTATGAAAAAATAAACGAAAAATTGGAAGATAGCGTAGATGAAGAAGAACCTACTATGAATATGAACCAAATTAAAAGAGTTTTAGAAGACAGTGGCATAGAAAATACTGAAGTAGTTGAAAGTGCTTTCCAAGAAATTTGTGGAGGAGATTACGCTTTTAAGGTAAAAAATATAATTCCAGATTTTAATAGTAAATCAATAAAAATTGAAAATGAAAACACTAGTATCGTTATTAATCCAAGAGATTTAAGTTCAATTAAACAAGTTGTTGATAAAAATGGTACTAGATGCCTTGTAATTGAATTAAGTGACGACGTATCCATAAATGGATTTAAGTTAGAAAATGAAGGCGAGAAATCAATATAATTTAATTTATTAAATATTAGAATTCTACTTGACATTGACGTAACGTGAAGGTATATAGTTAATCTTGTCAGGAGGTGAACACATGGAATATACAGTGCAGAAACTAGGCAAGATAGCAGGTATTAGTACAAGAACCCTAAGGTATTATGATGAAATTGAAATTCTTAAGCCGGCAAGAATTAATTCATCTGGATATCGTATTTATGGTGAAAAAGAAGTAAACAGATTGCAGCAGATACTCTTTTATAGAGAACTGGGCATAAGCCTTGAAAGTATTAAGAGTATTGTAACAAATCCTTGTTTTAATGCTGCCGTAGCACTTAGGGAACACCGTGAAAAACTCCTCCTGAAAAAAGAACAATTAAATTTACTAATAGCAAATGTTGATAAAACACTTGCGGAAGCGGAGGGTAGAATTATAATGAGTGATAAAGAAAAATTCCAGGGATTTAAAGAAAAATTAATTGATGACAATGAAAAACAATATGGCAAGGAGCTTCTTGAAAAATATGGCCAAGAGGCTGTAAAAAGATCAAATGATAAATTAAAAAACATGACGCAGAGTGAATACGATAAAGTTACGAGGCTTGAAAGCGAAGTCATGGCGACACTTGCTGCAGCGTTTATTACTGGTGATCCTGCAGGTGCTTTGGCGCAAAAAGCAGCTACTCTACATGGCCAGTGGTTAAGTTTTTATTGGGACAGTTATACTAAAGAGGCCCATGCAGGGGTTGCCGAGATGTATGTAGCTGACCCGCGATTCAAAGCATATTATGATAAAAAGCAACCTGGAACAGCAAAATTTCTAAGAGATGCTGTGCTTATCTACACTGGTAGGAAATAGAACTCAATTTTTTCAGCCAAATCTATTTTTAGATTTGGCTGAATTTTATACTTTCATAAAATATGGCTATTTACTTGCCTTTAAACTCTTTATAAGTATTCCATAACCTCATAAGTGGAGTCGATAATTTGAGCAAATCAATATTGCTATCATTACTAAAAACTTTATCAACTAAATTATCTGTAATTTTATTATCTAGATTTTTAACTTGAAAATCTATGTCCTCATCAGTTAAATTTTCCAAAAATCTTCTAAAAACAATAGAATGATTATAATTCTCTAATAGAGGTCTCGTAAGCTCCTCATAAGTTCCTATTTTACAAATATCATATGCTGAATATATTCCCGTTAATATTGCTATATATTGTCCAAACCCGAGTCCTGGGGAAACCGTACCAAAACAGTTCCCAACAAAATATGTGTTATCTAATTTTGCTTTATCACATATTCCCATCATATATCTTGTAACCTCAAAGTTATCCGTTATTCTAAAATTTTGTTCTAGATCTTTACATGCTAAAGCATAAAATTTTTCCCACATATCATTCAAATCTAATTTTATATTATCTGGATAATCTGGATAGGCAATAACTAAGTTTGCTTCTTTTTCAGAGTAAGGTATAATCCAACCATAACCTTTAGGTAATATCTCATAATTAAACCATACATAAGGTACACTGGTTAAAAATTTGCCTTCAACAGTTGCTCCTTTTATAGTACAAGTAAGGTCACACCTATAATTACCTAAATGAGAAGCATAATCTCCATCACCAGTAGCTAATACTACATACTCAAAATTTTTACAGAGATATTCATATTCACGTGTAGATTTAAAATTAATCTTGGATTTAACTTGTTTGGCTAGCTGATTTTCATAAGAATCTACATGCCTGCCTCGTACATTTGTATATCCAAGTTTCCCCTCAATAGCACCAATCTCATTTTTAGAATGGATAAATAATTTATTTACTTCATCTATAGGTTGTAGATTTATATTAAAATCTTTTGATAATTGAGCCAGACAGTCCTTAGTTGGTCTATTAAGTATACTGAACATTCCTTCTGCATTAACAAATCTGTCCCCTACACAACTCCTCTTCTCGAAAATAGTTGGTTTAATCCCATGTTTTTCAAGGGTTATGGCGCAAGAGAGTCCTGAGATTCCAGCTCCCATAATAGCAACTTCCATTTCAATCACCTTCTACCTTATATAATGTATAACCGAATAGAATTTTATACATTAGTAAATATAAAATTTAGCTAATACTTTTCATCTCCGTGGAAAGTGTGCTAAAATTGTTCATAGAATACAATTAATATTTTTTTAGGGCGAGGAGATAATTTATGAATAACCAGTTAACTGAAGAGGACATAAAAAAATTAAGAGAAGAAGTGGCTTATAGAAACACAAAATTACGATTTGAGATTGCAAAAGAAAAAATGGTAGCAGCAGCATTTGGCGATAGGAGCGAAAATGCTGAATACAAGGCAGCGTCACAAAGATATTATGAAAATAACAGGAGAATAGCTTACTTAACTCGTATGATAAAATCATCTATTGAAGTACCTACTGTCATTGATAACGACAAAGTGAGCCTAGGTAGTACTGTAGGCATTAAATTTTTAGATAGTGGTGAAACTGATGAAATTAAACTTGATACTATAGTTAATGCAGATCCAATTGAAAACATTATTAGTATAGATTCACCACTAGGAAAAGCCATTATTGGTAAATCCATAGGTGATATAGTAAATGTTGAGTTCCCAGATGGTTTACATTCAATAGAGATATTATCCTTATAGTACTAAAGAGATTTATAACCCCTTTAGCACTTTAATTGTCTTAATCAACTAAACTCAAGTTATATCTCTGAGTAATTAGCTTTTTACTGGCTTCCCAAAGCCTTTTTGCAACATCAATATCATAAGATTCATCAGAAGACTTAGCTTCAAATAGCCCTTTTTTGTCTCCTTCAAAATATTTTCCGCTTATCTCACTGTTATTTTTTATTGCAAGGTTTACCAGGTGTATAGCTCCTTCTTTTGAGGTCTGTGGATCTTTAAACTTATAAATCAAAGGAAGAAGAATTTTTAAAACAAGCGGAAAATATTCGCCTTGATTTGTACGGCATAACCCGGGACAAAGAGTGGTAGATGCAATGTTATATTTCCCCCATCTTCTTGCCAATTCATATGAAAAAATAACTTTTGCAAGTGTAGCTTGTTTTGCATATTTAGCATATGAGAAGTGTAAATTCCCCTGTAAATCCTTAAAATCTATTGCAGATTTAAAATTACCTTCAGTTAATGAAGCCTTATGACCTCTTCCGGAAATTGTGATAACTTTTGAATTTTCTGCATTTTTTAGAGGTTCAAATAATAAATTTGTTAGTAGAAAATGTGCCAGATAATTACTAAAGAACAGTCCATCAAAACCATCTATTGTATAGTATTTTTTCATTATTTTATCACCAGCACAATTAAAAAGAATATCTAATTTAGAATACCTACTTTTAAATTCTAATACAAGTTCGTTTATAGACGCTATAGAACATAAATCTGTAGGTATCCACTCCACATTGTTTTTAGCATAACTTTTTATTTCATAAAATGCTTCTGCACCACGTGATTTATCACGACTCACCATAATAACTTGTGCTCCAGCCTTAGTCATAATTTCAGCAACTCCCTTACCAATTCCAGAGCTTGCCCCTGTCACTAAACAGATCTTATCTTTTACCTCCCCCATATAACAAATCCCCTCTCCCTTTAATCAATCACAAATTATAAATTATTATCCCCTTACTAATTTATATTCATCTTAGTAACATATCAAAACAAAATATTCTAATTTAAATTTATGTATTAACTACAATTCATGATAATTGAATATAGTTGTCTACTAAATTATACTCTATTTAACCATTTATTGTAAATCTAATAAATATCTGAAAGTTCTAGTTGTATAAGTTTATTTTTACTCTCCAATTTACTGCTAGGTATTTTACTTTCCTCTATGACTTTTCTTGAAGGAAGCGTGAATGTAAATTTGCTACCTTTACCTAATTCACTTTCAACAGATATCTTACCATGATGTAGTTCAACAATTGATTTAGTTATATTTAGACCAAGGCCTGTACCCTCAGTATTTCTTGATAAAGATTTATTTACCTGATTATATCTTTCAAATATCACACTCATTTCATTAGTATCAATACCTATTCCATTATCACTAACTGATATTTCAACAAAATCATCTTTATCTTTAATATTAACATTAATTTCTTTACCCTTTTCTGAAAATTTAATTGCATTGGAAATGAGATTTACTACTACTCTTTCAATCTTTTCTGAATCAAAGGCAATTACTTTTTCTTCTACATCAGTATCAAAAATAATATTTGAACCCCTGCTATTACTATAATCAACAATGGAGGTTACGATATCTTCTGTAACTTGAATTATATTATTATTTGACAAGTTCAATTCAAAAAATCCTGCTTTAATTTTTGAAGAATCCACTATGTTATTTATTAGTTTAGAAAGCCTATAACAATTTAGTTTCATTGAGTTTATATACTCAATAATTTTATCTTGCTTTTGATCTAGCAAACCATTATCGCAATACACTTGAAATAACTGTACGGCTGAGAATATCACATTTAATGGGGTTTTAAGTTCATGTGAGATATTGGCAACAAACTCTTCTTGAGAAGTAAGTAATTTTTGTAATTCTTTATTAATTTCAATTTTTTTATTAACCTTTATACACATAATTTTCTTAATATACCCGATAATTATAAAATTGCTTACAATCAGTATAATACCTAAAAAAGACAATAGGTATCGCTGAACTATTTGAGTATTTGAAACATTTCTACTTGATCTACTTACTTGTAAATCGATTTTATTTAATAATATATTATTTGTCATCCTAAATTTATCAACTAAATTTTTACCCTTATTTAGGTTTGATTTTGCCTCAGCTGATTTTCCATTATCCACTAGTGCAATTTGTTGTTTAAAAAATTTTTGGATGAATCTCATCTGTTCATTAAGTTCACTTGTAGTATTAGCACCTTGATTCATGGTTTTTAAATTATCCAAAGAGCTGTAGTATGTTTGTATTTGTTTATTTCCCAAATAATATGGCTCAAGAAAAGCCTTGTTATCTGAAATAATATAGGCTCTGATACCTGTTTCTTCATTAATTAATGATGTTAAATTCTCCATAGATACTACTTTTGCTGGAAGCACTTTTCGAATTACAAAATTAGATTCCCTGCACGTTTTATTCATGCCATAAATACTAACTAATACTATAATTAAGGACAAACACGCAATGGAAAAATATCCAAATATTATAGCTTGTCTTCTTTTGCTCTTATTCAAAATAACTTCCCCTCTTCTCAATAAATGTTATACATTGTAACATTTTATCATATATACAATAAAAAAGGTGAAATATACTGACTTTGGTTTTGCTAAAAGACCACCGAATTATTTTTATAATCCGGTGGTCTTCTGCCTTAATTAATTCTATTTTTCAATAAATAATAGATCTTGCGAAACTTCTGAATTATAAAGAAGCTTTATATATGTTTAATACATCCTCAGCTTCTAAAGGCTTAAAGCTTCCAAGATGTCTTCCACCCGTAGCTTGCTTTGCCATCTTTTCCAATTTTTCTTCCCCAATTCCAATTTCTTTTAATGTAGTGGGAATTCCAAGTGTTACAAAAAACTCTTTTGTCTTTTTAATAGCATTATGAGCGATTTCATATTTATCACCATTAGCATCAAGTCCCCAAACATTAACTCCATATTCAGCAAACTTATCTACTGTATTATCATTTAGTGCATATTCCATCCAATGCGGTGTTAAAATTGCAAGACCAACCCCATGTGTAATATCATAAAATGCACTTAATTCATGCTCCATAGCATGGACGCTCCACTCTGTTTCTTTGCCATAACTTAAAATGCCATTTATTGCAAGACTTGATGTCCACATTAAATTTGATCTTGCTTCATAATTATCAGGTTCATCAATAGCTTTTCTACCGTAATTTATGCACGTTTTAAGCATTGCCTCTGCCATTCTGTTTTGAAGGAAAGCTTCATTAGTATTACTAAAATAAACTTCAAAAATATGACTCATTATATCCGCTGTACCTGCTGCAGTTTGATTTGCAGGAACTGAAAATGTAAAAGTTGGGTCTAGAATTGAAAACTTAGGTGCCATGTCTTTATGACCAGTACCTAATTTTTCATTAGTATCTAGATTTGTAATTACTCCTCCTGCATCCATTTCGGAACCAGTAGCAGCTAATGTTAATACGCTGGCAATAGGAAGAACTCCTGTTATTTTTCTTGGATCAGCAACTATATCCCATGCATCTCCATCATAATAATAACCTGCTGCTATAACCTTAGCACAATCAATTGTACTTCCGCCACCAACAGCAAGTACAAGATCCACTTTATTATCCCTACAAATTTCAACGCCTTTTCTTACTGTTGTTATTCTTGGGTTAGGCTCTACACCTCCAAGTTCAAAAAAGCTAATTTTGTTTTTATTGAAAATATCTACTATTTTGTCATAAAGTCCACTTCTTTTTATGCTACCTCCGCCGTAAACAAGCAAAACCCTTGAGCCATAATTTTTAACCTGCTCTGCAAGTACCTCTATTTTGTCTCTTCCAAAAAATATTTTTGTTGGTATTGAATAATCAAAATTTAACATTTAGTAATCTCCTTTATTTTTTAAATTAGTATTTTTTTATTCCATTCCAAAAAACTTCAAAAACCTCATTTATAACTTTTTCATCAATATTAAACATCTGTGAATTATTTGTTCTATACAATTGATTCACAGTTCCAAGCATTGATACCATAACAGCCTCATATGACACATCTCTAATGATGCCAGAAGCACTAGCTCTATTATAAAGATCTCTTAAGTGAGAATATCTAGCCAAACTACTTTTAACTATTTCTTTATTTATAAATGGAGAAGTAGCATACTGATCCATAAATTTAGCTTCACATTGATTTTTAATAAAATAGTTTATCATGTTTTTCCACTTTAAAGCATATTCATCCTTTTCGGAAATACCTTCTTCCATACCTTTTAGAATAGCATCATTAAAATCTTTTTTTACATATGCATATAGCTCATTAATAATATCATCTTTATTTTTAAAATATCTATATATTGTTCCCGCTGCTACCCCAGAATCGCTAGCAATGAGAGATACAGGTGTTGCATGAAAACCATTTTCAGTTATAAGCTTTAGTGTACTGCGTAAAATCAAAGCTTTCTTATCCATTAAATTAAAAATGCCTCCTTCGGAATGAACATTCATTTTATATCTTTAGAATATCTTACTGTTTGCAAAATGTCAATGTCTTATATTTAAACATTTTAGTTTCACCGTCGCTTAAAACATACCACAAAATAAAGAAGACAGGGAATTCCCTATCTTCAAAAGTATCCAATATTATTTTAGTATATCAATTAAGAATTTTGCTTCACCCTATATCCTATTTATTCGTTTTATTGTATTTTTCAATAGCATTGTTTGCAGTATCTGCAGAATTATCCAGTGCTTGCTGAGGTGTCTGATGTCCACTAAGCATTGTTTCAATATTGGTTTCAAGTCCAGTTCTCGCTTCAGTAAATACCCCAAGCAGTGCACCTTTTGAAACTGGAGTAGACGCATGTAGTTGGTCTATGGCTGTTTGGAATTGTGGATATTTAACTAAGTTGTCTTTCACAGCTTGAAGCGCATATGCCTTCTTCGTAACAGGGAAGTATCCAGTGTTTGCATTCCAATATGCTTGTTCTTGTGGTGAAACCATAAATTTAATAAATTCCCAAGCTGCTTGTTGTTTTTTTGTATCCTTGTTATCCATTATCCAAAGAGAAGCTCCTCCAATGGAAACTCCACCCTTGTCAGATTTATTTACTTTTGGTAAGAAACCAGTTCCAACTTCAAATTTTCCATTTACTCCTTTTAAAACTGCACTTAATGATGCTGTTGAATCTATATACATTGCAGTGTTTCCAGCCATAAATGCATTTTGAGTATCAGCAGGTTTTCTACCGAAGTTACCAACATTGCCACTGGAAACAAGCTCTTTCCATTTGTTAAGTATAGCTAGTCCTGCACCATTTTTATTATAAGCTACCGATGTTGCATTTTTAGTTCTACCATTACCATTGTTAGCATAATCTTTACCTTGTTTAATCATGAATTCTTCAAATAGCCAAGCATAAATTGGCATTGAAAAACCATATTGTGTTATTTTACCAGTGGTATCTTTTTTCACTAATTTTTTAGACATTGCTTCAACCTCATCTAATGTTTTAGGTGTAACATTTGGATCTAAACCTGCTTCTTTAAATGCTGTCTTGTTATAATAGAGTATGGGTGTAGATGAATTAAATGGCATGGAGTTTAATTTCTTATTTACAGTATAGTAAGCAAGCAAATTTGGTTCTAAGCTAGAAATATCATATTTTTCTTTATCAATAAAGTTTTGAACTGGAACAGTAGCTTTGCTATCAATCATGTATTTAGTTCCGATATCATAACACTGCATAACATCTGGAGCAGTACCTGAAACCTGTGCACTTTTCAATTTATTTAATTCATCGTCATAACTACCTTGATATTGATCTACAACTTTTATGTTTTTATGAGAATCATTAAAATCTTTAACTATTTTCTCAAGAGAGTTTCCTAGATTTCCTCCCATACCATGCCAAAATGTTATAGTAACTGGAGTATTATCAGCTTTGCTAGTTGATTCAGCTACTTTATTTGTTTTAGTACTACCACAACCAGTAAACATTGAAGCCCCCACTAATGTTACCAATACTAATGATATTAATCTTTTTTTCATGAATAAATCCCCCTCTTAATTATGTTGTTTATTAAAACACTAGCCTTTTACAGAACCTGACGTCATTCCGTCAACAAGCTGCTTTTGTCCTATAATAAATATAAATATTGAAGGAATTATTATTAGTATAATTCCTGCTAGTATCATACCAAAAGCTTGTACTTCAGAAGATTGGAGCATACTCAAACCAATTTGAACTGTTCTCATTTCTACCTTACTTGTAATTAGTAAAGGCCACATATACTGATTCCAAGTCATTAGAAATATATAAATTCCAAGTGCACCTGTGGCAGGTCTAGATATAGGCATAAGGATTTTAGTTAAAAATTGAAAACTTGTACATCCATCCATTACTGAAGCCTCTTTTAATTCTTTTGGAACAGTTAAAAAATACTGCCTCATAATAAAAATCCCCATAGCTGAAGTTAAATTTGGGATTACTAACCCTCTATATGTATCTAATAACTTCATAGAACTTATTGTTAAATAATTTGAAATAATAATTGCCTCACTTGGTATCATCATGGTAGCTATAATTGCTATAAACAAAATCTTTTTACCTTTAAATTTGTAAAATGAAAAGGCATAAGCACTAAGACTAGATGTTATAATTTGTCCAATAGTCACCATGATTGACACTATAAAGCTGTTAATAATAAATCTAAATATGGGTACAGTATTTATAGCTGCCGTATAGTTACCTAGATATAAGCCTTTTGGTAAAAGCTTTGGTGGCATGGTGAAAATCTCACTAGACGTCATAAATGAAACTGACAAAGCATATAAAATTGGGGAAATCACTAATATTCCTACAATAAGATTTAATATTGTCAAAGGTAATTTATATTTTTTTGTTTTCATCAAGAATAGTGCACCCCTTTCTTTTCAAACCTAAACTGAAACATAGCCACTATAAGCATAATAGTAAACAATATAATTGATTGAGTGCAAGCAGTATCAAACCTTCCATTAAAAAATGCTTCCATGTAAATAGAAAATACCAATAAATTGGTGGAATCTCCTGGTCCACCACTAGTCAAAATATTAACTTGTCCAAAAGCTTGAAAAGCATTCATAATATCCATAAATATTACAAAAAACAGAGTTGGTGAAAGCATTGGAATAATGATGCTAAATAATTTTTTTAAATAACTTGCCCCATCTATAGAAGCACTTTCAATTAACTCTACTGGTATGTTCTTTAAACCAGCAAATATAAATATAAAATTAATCCCCAGGTTCATCCAAATAGTTACCACAGATACCGAAATAAGTGCAAAGTGAGGATCTACTAACCATTTTATGCTTGTTTTTAGCACACCATTTAGTATACCCATACTAGGATGAAACATTATTGCCCAAATAATTGATGCAGCTGATGAAGATACAGCCATAGGCACCGCAAACATTATTTTTGAAGCACCACACATTTTTAGCTTGTTATTTGCTAGTAATGCTAAAAATAGTCCAAGTAATAAAGATGGAAATGCCGTATATAAAACAAATTTTAAAGTAACCACCATGCTGTTTAAAAAGTCTGGTGAACTAAATATATCCTTGTAATTTTGTAAACCAACAAACTCTTGAAATCCCCCCCTAACATTTGTAAAACTGAAACTAATAAAAAGAGTTTTGAAAAAAGGGAAATACATAAATAGTGCGAATAAAATTAAACTAGGGGTTAAGAAAATGTATGGTTCCAGATTTTTTTTAGTCTTTTTTTCTGTTTCTGATATAATCTCACTCATTTACAATCTCCTCGTAGTAGTTTTTTTATATAATTAACTTTTAAATCTATAAATTTGAACCTTTTCTCAGTGTTATCTACTTTTCGACAGTTTTTATTATATATTCTCAATGTTAATACTATTAGCAAGATTCGTTAACTTAAGGTTAAAAATAAAATCATGAATTTTATAAAAGCTGTTATAAACAACATTGATATTTTCTCCTAATTTAGCTATAATTAAATCAGTTTATTTATGATTGGAAGTGATACCTTGTTTAAATTTGAAGATATTATATCTGGTAATTATTCTCAGTACCCTGAAGAAATGCAAAAGTACATGGAAAATTACTCAGAACTACTTAGAGAAAAAATCAAAGATGAGTTAATTAAACACAAAACAGACATGATGCTTAAAAACATAGACAAAAGTAACGAAACCTTTGTAACAGTTTTAAGTGAAATACTAGAAAATGGTACTAAAGGATATAACAAAATGTCTACTAAAACACTTATAGATATGTACCTAGACGTGAAAAGTCCAGAAGAATTCTCTGCAATATTAGAAAGCATAACTGAACAATCTCATTAGGTAGTTTTACCATGATATTACTACTAAGATTCTGAATTAATTATAATGCTATGAAATTAATAAAAAAATAAACCTTTCAATTAAGTACTTAAGATTATTATGGAAATTAACGATAATATAGGATAATCTTATATATAACTTATGATAAATATATTTTATTTACATTTGGAAAGGTGGCATGTATGGATAATGAAGATAATGAGTTAAATAATATTTTCGTCAATGAAAATATTAGCACTTTATTTCAAACAATTATAAATCTGAAAACCGGTGACACTATTGGGTATGAAGCATTAAGCAGAGGACCAACAGATTCCATATTTAACATGCCTAAAGAACTATTTGCAGCTGCAAATAAATATGATAAGAACTATGAACTTGAAATCATATGTCTAAAAAAAGCTTTGAGTAATTACAGTTTTGTTAAAGAAAAACTATTTGTAAATATAAATTTAGAGACAATTGAGGACCCCATTTTTAAAACCTTAGGATTAATACTTTTAGAAAGTATTTTAAAAGATGGTAATATACCAATTAATCATGTAGTTATTGATATTAAAGCTAATTCTTTCATTGACGATTATGAAAGCTTTAAAAGGAATGTTTCTTTTTTTAGGAAAAGAGGCTACCAAATTTCTATAGATGTTATCGATGCCGACATATCAGATATTATGAAGTTTATATACATAAATCCTAATTATTTAAAAGTAGGAATACACTTAATAAATAATATTGATAAAACCGAAATAAATCAGAAAACAGTTTTAGAAGTTATGAATCTTGCTAAACTAGAATGTATTGAAGTAATAGCAGAAGGAATAGAAAAAAAAGCTGAATTTGAATATTTGAAAAGTATTGGAATTACTTATGGACAAGGCTTCTATATACAGCGTCCTAAGAAATTAGAATCACTCAATTAATATATTGGCTCTAATGAAAAAGGTTCTGACAAAATACGTCAGAACCTTTTTCATTACAAAACCTGCAAAACATCGGATAAATTTAATCCAAAAACTCAACTAAATTTTTGCCTAATTTAGATATTCTAGCTAGAGAGTATATGTCATATCCTCTGTCCTCTAAAATTTTTCTACCAGGCTGGAAAGATTTTTCAATAACAATACCTATGCCGGCTAGCTTAGCTCCTGCTTCTTCAATTATTCGTGCTGAACCCTTCACAGCCTCTCCATTTGCTAAAAAATCATCAATGAGCAAAATCTTGTCATTTTTATCTATATAATCTTTTGAAAGGGTTAATTCATAGTTTGAATCCTTTGTAAATGAATGTACCGTAGTCTGATAAACTTCTCCATTTAAAATCTTAGAACTTTGTTTTTTTAGTATTATGAGTTTTAAATTCATTTGGAGCGCTACCATAGCTGCTGGTGCAATACCCGAACTTTCAATTGTAAATACCTTAGTAATGCCATGATCTTTAAAATAATCCTTAAAATATGTTCCCATTTCATACATAAGCTTAAGATCAACTTGATGATTAAGAAATGAATCAACCTTCAGCACATTTTCATTTAATGCATGTCCTTCTTCAAGTATACGTTTTTTTAATAACTCCATCCTCTGCACCTCAATAATTTTATTTTTATTCCTTTGAAGATGCCTTATCTTCTTTTAATATTAAATTTAAAAACAGTGCAACAATTGTTCCAGTTGAAATTCCCGATGAAAAAATCATCTTTAGAGCATCTGGAAGTTTAGCTAAAAAATCCGGACGGAAAGTAACACCTAGTCCAAGACCAATAGACGTAGCCATAATTAATAAGTTTCTGTTGCTAATTTTTACTTTGCTTAAGGATTGAATTCCTGCTGCTGCCACTGTTCCAAACATCACAATTCCAACACCCCCAAGTACTGGCTGAGGCATTATATATATAAGTGCTGCAAACTTAGGTAGTAATCCTAAAACAACAAGTATGATTCCTGCCATCATTGTAACGTAACGACTTGCTACCTTAGTTAATGATATAAGACCTATGTTTTGACTAAAAGAAGTATTGGGCATTGCTCCAAAAAAGCCTGCAAGCATACTACCTACACCATCTGAAAGCACACCTGCTCCTATACGTTTATCATCTAGTTTTACTTTTGATACTTCTCCAATAGCCTTAATGCATCCAACGGTTCCAATAGTCGAAACTAGATATGCTGGTATAAATGGTAATGCAGCATCTAATCTAAAATTTACACCATGTGCTAAAATCTGTGGTAGTGAAATAAAGCTTGCACTGGCCACAGAGGCGAAATTCACCATGCCAAGTGGAATACAAATTAAATACCCTACAAACATTCCTATTATTACAGATGCACTGCTAATAAGTCCTTTGCCATAATGATTTATTAGTAATGTTATCATCATTATAAAAAGAGAAATCCCTATATTTTTTAAACTTCCATAATCCTTTGATCCTGATCCTCCTGCTGCCCAATCCATTGCCACAGGTATTAGTGTTAAACCTATTAATGTAACAACTGTTCCTGTAACAATTGGGGGGAATAATTTCATCAATGGTTTTATAAAAAAGCTTAAAATTATTACAAATACTCCACCTAAAATAGTTGCACCTAAAATTCCTGGTAATCCATATTTTGAACCTACTGCAATAGCTGGAGCTACAAATGTAAAATCTGTTCCCATAACGCAAGCTATTTTTGCACCTACTGGTCCTATTTTCCGTGACTGAATAAAAGTAGCAACCCCAGCCATTAATATTGCACTGCTAATCAATGCCGTTGATGTTTTTATGTCGAATTTTAGTGCAGCTGAAATAACGATTGGAACAACTATAATTCCGCCAAAAGCAGCAAAGATATGCTGAAATCCTAGTAAAATCTGTATTAAAGTTTTAGGTTTATCCTCAATTCCGTAATTTAATTTCTTACTAACATCACTATTCTTTAGTTTTTCCATGTTCTATTCTTCTCCCTTTATATTAAAAATAAATTTATTCATGCATAAACACTTAGGCATCCTCAAATGAATAACAAGTCAGATGCCCTACAAGGATACTTGTCCTGCTTTAATAAAGACAAAAAAAGCACCTCAAAAAAAATTGAGATACTGAGTTTAATAAAATGTATATAAATAATACTAATATACTCTTCTAAAACGCATTACCTCGTAGTCTGCTATTTTTATGGCTAGCAGGTAGAAACTTTCGGACCAAATTACCGATATTATACGAGTTTTTGTATGATGTTAACCATTATATCATAAGAGTCATAATTTTGAATAGGAGTTTTCCATTGACTAACAAAGAACTTGTTAGCATATGATCAAACGTGCCATCTATACCTCTTCTATTAAGTTTCCAACATAACCTACGATAAGTATAATAAGTAACAATATGGCTAAAACTTTACTGCTATACAAATATATGTTACATACTTAAAATGAAGGGTGGAATTTAATTATTATGGAAAATAAGAACAAAAGTAGTACTCTAGAAAACAAATTTGAACCAGCAAGAATTAATAAAATTAATTCTATATTAATTTGGATCATAAACATTTCATTGGCCGGTGAAGCCTTAATAGTAGGACAAAAAAATGCATTATCAATTGTTTCTGTGTTAGCTCTTAGCGGGGTTATAGGCACTACTCTTTTCTTTGTACCAATTAAAGCTTCAGTAAAAGGAATTTTTATTTGTTTAGTTCCATTTTATACATGTTGTTATTTATTATATGCAATGAACGGAAACCAACTTATATTTTTAGCCTTCTTTGGTGGAGTATCTATGGTTACTCTATATTTCAAAAGTAAAATGCTAGTAAATTATACAATAATAATGAACATCTCATTAATCGGTATTTATATTATTTCACCTGCTACATTAATGGGTGCAAATTTAGTTGTTAGTGAATTTGTTCAGAGGTTGACCATTATTGATGCTGTTATATTAGTGTTATATTTTTTGACAAAATGGGGAAATGAGCTTGTTGAAGCTTCATTATTAAAAGAGAAAAATGCTAATGAATTATTGTTGAAACTCCAAACAACTATGAAACAAATTGAAAAAAGTACAGATATATTAAATACTAGTGTGTCTGCATGTAATGAAAATATAAGTATAGCAAAAATATCAAGCGGTAATATAACTGCTTCAGTTCAGGAAATATCAAAAGGAGCAGAAACTGAAGCAGATAGTGCAACAAATATAAATTCTAATACACATGAAGCAATTAATTTAGTTCAAGAAACTAGCGAAATATCTGATAAACTCAATAATACTATTAATAAAATTAGTTCCAGTGTAAAAGAAGGATTGTCTGAGATGGAAAATATGGAAAACCAAATGAATTTAATTGATACTGCTGTTGGTTCAGCTTATTCTATAGTTGGCGAGCTAGGAGGCGACATAGGTAAAATCAATGAAGCACTAGACTCTATAGTAGCAATATCTACTCAAACAAATTTACTTTCTCTAAATGCTTCTATAGAAGCTGCAAGAGCTGGCGACGCTGGGAAAGGATTTGCAGTGGTGGCATCAGAAGTTCAAAAGCTAGCAGAAAGTAGTTCAGACATAGTCAAAAATATTTCTGAGGTTATTTCTGTTATAAATAAAAAAACAAGCGAAACCTTTGAAGTAGTAAAAAAAGGAACCATAGCTGTAAAGAGTGGAAAAGAGCTATCTCTTAAGGTAACTGGTAAACTTGGTGAATTTAGCAGTTCATTCGATGGAATTAGTAAAGATATATCTAACGAACATGAATTGATAAATAAGATACATACGTCCTTCCTTGATATTGAAAATAAAATTAGTGAAGTGGCAAATATAGCAACAGATAATTCTGCTTCATCAGAAGAAATATTTGCTGAGATGGAACAACAAAATAACAGGATTGATGATATTAAAAAATCTATTGTTGAAATAGATACTCTATGTCAGGAATTAAAAAAATATAAATTAAAAAGGACCGATGAAAATGATTAAAAATTTAAATGAAAAAATATGTATAGTAGGCGCAGGCCCATCAGGTATGTCAGCTGCTTGGTATTTGCAGAAAAAAGGTTATACGGATATAACTATTTTAGAAAGACTTGATAGAGTTGGTGGTAAATGTAATACTCCTAAATTTGATGGTAAATATTACGAAATGGGAGCCGTTATTGCCCTTCCAACCTACTACAAATCATTAGCACTAATGGATGAAGTCGGAATTGGATATATCCACAAAAAAATAGTTGGAAATTATTTTGATAATAATACTGGAAAATGTATAGATTATTTTACCAAAGAAGAAATGACAGAACTTAAGGTTCAAATTGCCAAATTACAGAATTTAATTGAGACAAAATATCCTGATATAAAAGATCCAGGTCACGAGAAAGTGCATCTTGATTTAGCAGATACCTTTGAAAATTTCTGCATAAAAAATCAGATTCCACTAATACATAAATTATGGATTAATCCATATACAGGTTATGGCTATGGCTATTTAAATCTTGTTCCAGCTGCTTATGTGCTTCAATATCTAGATGTTCCAACAATGATGGGTTTTATTAACAAAGACTTTATTGTATGGAAAAAAGGCACAGAAAGTATATGGCATCAATTGAATGCTAAGCTTAATAAAAAAGTCAGACTTTGTACTCATATAAAAAATATAGTACGAAAAAATAATAAAGTTTATGTTTATACTGATTTTGGTAAGGAAGAGTATGACAAAATAATATTTTCATCACCACTTCAGGACTTAAAAAATTATGTTGATACAACAGAAGATGAAACGGACTTATTTTCAAAAATAACTTATATGGAATTTTACAATTTTGCATGCCTAGTTGAAAATAGTAGAAATACATCTGCCTATGTCCCTGGAAATATGGTGCAATCTAGAGCAGGTCATATAGTCTTTTCTTATGACAGGACAGATGAAGGTAATGATATAATTACCTTTAATATTCTTGGAGATCAAAATGAAAAAGTCACTTCAGAAATATGCAGAAAATATTTAGAGGAAGATTTACAGCTCTACAATATTGATCTAAAAGATGTAGTAATGCACAAATGTTGGAGATATTTTCCACATGTGAATTGTGAACAAATGAAACACGGCTGGTATGATAAAGTCGAAGAACTTCAAGGACAGAAAAATACATATTATGCAGGCGAGATAATGAGTTTTTCTGATATAGAAGAATGTGTTTCTTATTCAAATTATTTAGCAGATAGATTTTTTTAGCAAATCTAGTTTACTAAATGTTTGACACCTTACGCAAAAATTCATACAATATTTATATGGAACCATATAGTAAAATACTTTATTATTACTTCTATGACATTCTGTGTCTTAAGAAAGGATGTAGTAAAAATGAATAAATCTAATATTGTAATAACTATTAATCGTCAAGTTGGCAGCGGTGGAAGATATTTAGGATATAAACTTGCTCAAAAGTTGAACTTTTTATATTTAAATCATGAGATTGTTAAAGACGCAGCAAAAGATTTAGGAACCTATGCTGAGAACTTGGAAGCTAGTGATGAAAAACAAACTTCCCCATGGATTTCATTAGTGTCTAGTTACGCATTTGGTAGTTTAGAGTTCGATCAAGATGTCCAAATTATATCAGATAGACAAGCACATAAAGCTGAATCAAATATTATTACAAAAGTTGCTAGTGAAAAATCAGCTGTAATAATAGGAAGAGGTGGATCATATATTCTTAGAAATCACCCAAGACATATAAGCATATTTTTTAATGCTGATCTTGAGTTTCGTAAAAAACGAATTCAAAAAGAACATAATATTTCAGAAAATGAAGCTTTGCAATACATACAAAAAACAGATAAAGAAAGAGTAAAATATTTTAAATCACTTACAGGACAAGATATGTATAATGCTTGTGGATACAATCTTACTATTGATACTGGTAAAATTGGAATTGAAAAAAGCCTAGATCTTATTATGGAATATATAAAAAAACGATTTGGAAATCAAGTAATCTAATTACTTAGGAACGTACATAAATTTGTGTAAATCAAATCTATGTACGTTTTTTGATTTCACCTAGTAATGAAAATAAAAGAAGTACCAAGAATATAAATGAATCTTGATACTTCTTTTACTACTTTGTAAATTTATAAGGGAACTGTTTAATAATGCCTTCTGTCATCATATCTGCCATACCTAGGGCCTGACTTTCAATTTTGTCATAAACTTTTATGCCAGCTTCATAATCTTTGGTAAGCATGTCAACTGCTTCTGCTTTAACAAGTGCTAAATGTTCATATAACATAACTTTCCAACTCTCCTCTGACCAATAAGGATTGATAAAATTTAGAAAAGAAGCTATTTCATCTGCATTCTCATACCACTTTTTTTCTGCTTCTAAAGCTGACTTGGTATCGCCTGCTTTAGATGCTTTTACAATCTGTGCTGCTATAACAAGATGGCTTCTTAATAAATCACTGAACTTTAAAGCAGTTTTATCTCCATAAAAAAACTTCAGGGTATTAGCAAAATCTGCAGGATTCTGTAATAACCGATTAATAACAAATTCTTCATCCGGTGACCCAAAAACAATACTGCTTATGGCCATTCTTGTCCAGGCTCCGTGCTGCTCCCAGAGCATTCTCATGTTATTTATTAAATCTACTTCTGATTTAGTAGTTTTCTTTGGATTAGAATTAAAATCTGAACGGAAACATTGATAAGGACAGTAATACAAATCTATCACCACGTAAAAATTATTATAAATTATATTATTCTTATATTACCAACATGTTTCTTGTAAAATAGAAATGGACCTAGCCCACTTTCATTAAAATTGTTACCCTATTTACAAGTCTGTTTGGAATGATTATTAGAATTTTCCAGGTTCTTCTGCGTAAAATTCAATATAACCACATTTAGGACAAATATGTCCCATAGTATTAAAGATAAGGTATATATTGAATTCATTCCATTTATTAGCTTATAATATAAATGTATAGCTCGTATTTAATATTTAAAATGTTAAAAATAACTATACTAAATGGGGGAATATGAATGAAATATGAAAATCCAATTATTCCTGGATTTTATCCAGACCCTAGTATTTGCAGAGTAGGAAAAGATTATTATCTAGTTACAAGTACATTTCAGTATTTTCCTGGCGTACCCGTGTTTCACAGTACTGATCTTATAAACTGGGATCAGATAGGTCACTGCCTAACCCGTCATTCTCAGCTTTCCTTAGATAATGCGTGGAGTTCAGGGGGCATATATGCTCCAACAATACGGTATCATGACGGTATTTTCTACATGGTTACAACAAACGTATCAAATGGTGGCAATTTCTACGTACATACCGATAATCCAGCAGGAAAATGGTCTGAGCCTATATGGATAAACCAGGGTGGAATCGATCCTTCATTGCTGCTTGATGATGGCAAAGTATTTTTTTTAAGCACAACATCTGATGGTGCCAAAATACCAGGAATAAATTTGTCTGAAATCGATATCGAGACTGGAAAGAGATTAACGGAAGTAAAATTCATATGGGCCGGTAGTGGCGGACGGCATCCAGAAGCGCCTCACTTATACAAAATAAAAGATTACTACTATTTGATGATTGCTGAAGGTGGTACAGAATATGGACATATGGTAACTATTGCTCGCAGTAAAAGCCTCTGGGGTACTTTTGAATCTTGCCCTAGAAATCCTATATTAACTCATAGAAACAGTGGATTTAGTCTAATATCAGGAACTGGACATGCAGACATGGTAGAAGATACTAGTGGAAATTGGTGGATGGTATTTTTAGCATTCCGAACTGCTGGCGGGGATTATCATCATTTAGGGAGAGAAACTTTCTTAGCACCAGTAGAATGGAATGAAGAAGGCTGGCCAGTTGTAAATAGAAATGGTACCTCTCAGTTAACTATGGAAAGTAATAGAATAAATATAAAGCAGATTTTAGTCAAGGGTTTTGAAGATAATTTCGAGCATTCAATATTAAATTACCAATGGAACTTTATTAGAAACCCATATGAAAATATGTATTCACTTACAGAAAAGAAAGGCTATTTAAGGCTATATGGTTCAGAAAAAAACCTAAATGATGTTGACTCTCCCACCTTTGTAGGAAAGCGCCAACAGCATTTTAATTGCAACATAACAGCTTTAATGGATTTTAGCCCAGATAATAAAAACGAAGAAGCAGGTCTTACTGTTTTTATGAACGAGAAACATCATTATGAAATTGCAGTTATAGGAGATGCTTTGGGTAGGAAGATAATCCTGCGAAGGACAATTGGAAAGTTATCAGCAATAGTGTCCGAAAATATAATAGGTCAAGGTAAAGTTATCCTAGAAGTTAGTGCTGATAAAAATGAGTATCATTTCAAATATGATATTGGAGACGGCATGCATAAAGTCATAGGTGATGGTGAAACTAAATATTTATCTTCTGAAGTAGCGGGAGGTTTTACTGGCGTGTATATTGGACTTTACGCTACAGGTAATGGCATGAAAAATAGTGTGCCTGCAGATTTTGATTATTTTTTATATAGGATATAAACAGATATGTAACAAGAAATATAGCGTAATCAAGCGCTCAATGGCAGTATCATTTTATTAGACAAAATTTTTTCTGAAAGTACTTATATTTTTGCAATTGATTAATCCATTTGTTCCATAAGAGTTTACTTCACCAATAGATAAGTCCTAAAACCCACTATTACTAATTAGTTTCTGACATAGCGCTGACTGACGCAAAAAAATGTTTGTTGTGAGCCACTCTATGTCAGAACCAAATAATTACTTTTATCCAATAAAAAAGACTCCGACAAAATCGTCAGAACCTTTGAAATTTCTATATTATAGTTTAAATTCAACCTCATCAGCTTCAGTAGCATGAAATTTCTTTTTAGTATTTTCCAGTTCCATTTCGATTGCACTAAATATCTTGGTTATATCTTCTTCTGAATATTCATAGTTACCTTTATTTGAACAGTTACCTAGTAGCTTTAGTGTCTTAAGTATTTTTACCGTTCTACTCTCTGCAATCTTTTTAAAACGTTCTTGCTTTTCTGTTGACTTTTCTTCATTTGCTACATCATCTGAATCTATTTCTAAATCCACACCTAAATTTGTTTCTAGATTACTTTCTAACTCCTGCTCTGGTTCCTTTATTAACTCATCATCAAACTTTTGTTCATCTTCTAATTCGTTCATCTACATTTCCCCCTGCCTTTAATTCTTACTCAATATATGATAAACCTATTTCAAAAAAGCGTCAACATATCAGAAACCAAGTTCTTCATTGATTATTACAATTTCCATATCCATGTTATTCATCTTTTTATAGTAAGTTATAATGCCATTGCATATGCGATCTGGACTGGAACAATTATAACAGCGATCTCCTTTTAGTGCACATGGCGTTCTAAGTCCTAACCTCATAGCATTACGAGGGGCAGCAATATTACGGGCACGCCAGATTGCCTCTTCAAGGGTAGGTGCAATCTTATTTGTACCTACAACGAAATATACCTTTTGGTGTCCGAACAGTGAACCAGCGATGCGATTACCAGTTCCATCGATATTAACCATCTCTCCTGTTTCTGACATGGCGTTTACTGAGGTCAAAAATATATTTGTAGTCAGGCACTCTACAGCAGTCTCATAAAATGTTTTTCCTAGAGTGCAATGCCCAGGATCAACAACCCTGTTGCGAAAAGAAAGGCGCTGAAACAGGTTCATATTCAGCAAAGTATCAGAATCTCCAAAACCAACAGATTTGTCATTAATGCTACTGTCCAAATACTCTGCTGCATCTTCGGAAGTTTTAAATAATGTCACTTTATAACCATTATGCTTTAATGATGCTATAGCTTTTTCAATATTCATAGTTATACTATATCCTCCAAGTTCTTTTTTCTTATTGTTCGGTGAACAATAAGATTCCTAAGACGATTAATTAATTTTTATTATATCATATTAAAATACTTAGATACAGTTGATTACAACCTATATCTAAGGTATTAATTGCCATGAATGTTATCACATTGTTTGGAGTCATATCATGGTTGCCATTGCTTCTATTATATATTACAAAATATTTTTGAAAAGAAATAATGTGAAAATCGATTAAAATAATTACTTCAACATTGTTGAAATAGAAACAAAAGTTTAATATAATATTGTTAATACACCAACGAGTGGGAGGACATACCATGAAAAAAGAAGAACAGGTCATAAAGGGTTTAAGGGACTTATTAAATAAGATCGCTTCACTTAATAAACCTAAGATGAAAGACAGTTTTAAGGGCTATAAGTCTTCTGAAGTACATTGCATCGAATACATTGGAAGAAATGTAGATTCCAACGTGACAAAACTTGCGGAGGCATTTTATGTGACTAGGGGTTCCATAAGTAAATTAACTAAGAAACTCATAAAGAAAGGCATTATCCAAAGCTACCAGAAACCGGATAACAAAAAAGAAATTTATTATAGCCTGACTTCTCAAGGGGAAGTAATTAACAAAATCCATGAGAAGCTGCACAAAGAGTTTCATGAGCGGGATAAAGCCGTATTTGAACAAGTAACCGAGGAAGAATTTGATATCATACTTAGCTTCGTGGAAAAATATAGCAGGCACTTGGATGCAGAAATAAAGAAGTCAGGCCAAGATATAACAAATCAAAATGATTTTGAATAATGGGATTGTATCAAAACCCTAAATGTGGGCTGTATCATACGCTGGAACATCAGCGTATAGTGCAGTCCTTTTTTATTGTTGACAAGGAAACAATAAAACGATAGAATGATTTTGTTGACAAGGAAACAAAATCTTGTTTTTCCAGAGGGGGAAATTTAAATGCGTAAAAAAACTTTATGGGTCATTGTAGGAATTGTGCTAATGAATGGAATCGGGATGACGGTGGTGTTCCCGCTATTGCCATTTTTACTTGGTAGTTACTTGCCCGCTTCGCAAATAGTTGTAGGAATGAGTGCCCTGGCATCAGTTTTTGCAGCTTGCACTTTTTTTGCAGCTCCAATATTTGGAGCATTAAGCGATCGATACGGTAGAAAAAAGATTTTAATTATTAGTTTACTGGGTTCTGTATTAGGATACATTCTGTTTGGTATCGGTGGTGCACTGTGGGTGCTATTTCTGGGACGCATAATTGATGGATTAACAGCAGGCAATATCAGTACGTTGTTTGCTTACATAGCTGATAGCACAGAGCCCCAGGAGCGAACAAAATATTTTGGCTATATAGGTGCCTCCATGGGGATAGGATGCATGATAGGGCCTGCACTTGGCGGTCCACTTGGCGCAATTTCAATTACGCTGCCGTTTTTCGTTACTGCAGGTATAATGTTACTCTCCATTATTTGTACCTACTTCTTTCTGCCAGAATCACTATCTCCTGAAAAACGCTCAACCAATTTTTCAATAGAAAGTTTCAATATCTTCGGTGGTTTCAAAGATATTTTCACCATGAAAGATGCCAGAGTGCTTATCATCGTCGGGGGATTCTTCTATGTTGGCCTTGGGATCTATCAATTCAATTTCAGCATCTTCTTAAAAGATATTTTTTCCTGGGGCCCTGCGCTTATCGGTGGTATATTTACTATTATTGGAGCCTGCGATATTATTTCCCGAGCTATGTTATTACCCCTTCTTATTAAGAAGTTCAGTGAGCGAACTATTGGTATTGTTGGTCTTTTCGGACTAGCACTAGGACTAGGTCTAATAATTCTTAGCGTTCATATCTCGTCTCCAGTACTTATTATTGCTGCAGTTATGAGTATAACCCTAGGTGAAGGCTTGTTCGATCCTTCCTACAACGGACGACTCTCCCAGTCTGTAGACGAAAGTACACAGGGAAAATTACAAGGTGTAAATCAAAGTTTGCAGTCGGCTTACAGAGTTCTTGTTCCTATTGGAGCCGCTGCTATATATTCATTCAGTCCGGGCATTCTATATGGAGTAGCAACTTGCGTTATGATTATAGCACTCATTTTATTCTCAAAATTAAAACCACAATACATTAAGAACTAAAATTTTATACAATTTTAAAAATATACTTACCATCTTGCGATATATCACAAGTATACTGCTTTTATTCACATAAATACTTACCATGGAATATACTGTTATATAATATATAAGCCCATTATTAAAAATAATTGTAAATTTTTAATAGAGACATTTACACATATTAATAAGTTTACAAAAACATATATCAATCTATACAACTTATATCGTAGTGGTATATGTAATTTTAAAAATAGGGAGATTTTTAAAATGGGTGAACATTATAGGCACCATAAAAAAGATAAATGCGTTTATTTTGATTCAATTGATTCAAGTACTGCAAATGAAATAGGCGTTTCACGTGTTTCAAGTGTTTCAAATGTTTCAAATATTTCAAAAGAAATAAGCATTGCAACTGATTCGCATGTTCCATCAAGTGACCAATGTCCAGACGATTCATGTGGACCATGTGATTTATGTCATACTATTAAAGCAGATCCAATAAACATTGAAAAACATGGTGGCAGATTATTAACAGTAAAAATAAAAGTAAAAAACGTATGTTATGACAAAAAAGTTTCTGTAGCAACCATTTTATATGGCAAATATGATAAAATACTGGCTTATAAAGCTTTTACTACAATTTTATTTAAAGAGAATGGAAGTGGTAACTGCGGCACTATTGAACGTACAATAACGTTTGTAGTTCCAGATAGTGAAGTATTTGACCCTTGTAATTTAACTGTTCATGTTATAGCGAATTATATCTATCCATGTGAATAAAATAATTAGTTAACTATATCCTAGGGATAATTAAGCTATAAAACTTGGCCTGTAGAGTAGACAAATAAAAAAGGTCTACCCTACAGGTATTTTAGATTCTTTACATTCTAAAAGTCCCATTATCAATTTCAAATATAGGAAAATATCAAGATGTCAATAGTACCCATAATTCAACATAGTGTGTGATTATTATTTTTCACTATAAATTTTACTTGTTTTTCAATATTAAACGTATACAATTTGCAAAACTTGTGATAATATTAATTACAGAAAACCTTTTCTATAAATTAATATTATCAAATAGTAATTAGAACATATTTTACAAAAAGCTATTGTACTGTTAAAAAATGTTTGTTACAATTAATTTGTAACAAAGAAAACCTTTTCTATACAAAAACACACATTTAATAAAAGATTTATCATAAGATAAAATTTAATAACAAAATAAGATTTTGTTATTAAACAAGAAGTATTTTAATCAAGTAAAAAACAAGGGGGACATAAAAATGAAACAAAGACTTGCATTTGCAGCAGGAGCATTTGGACATGATATTTATTACGCAACATTATCAACATATTTCATGCTTTTCGTTACAAAATCTATGTTTGAAGGAGCTCCAAAGGACGTTCAGACAAAAATGATAGGGTTAGTTACCGCATTAGTTGTAGGTATCAGACTAGTTGAAATCGTTTTTGATCCAATTATTGGTGGCATTATAGACAACACTAAAACAAGATGGGGTAAATTCCGTCCATGGCTTTGTATTGGTGGAACAGTCAGTGCAATTTGCTTAGCAATGTTATTTACTAACTTTTTTGGACTAGCTACAAGTAACCAAACTTTATTCACAATTTTATTTATCATTGTTTTCATAATTTTAGATTGTTCTTATTCATTTAAAGATATAGCATTTTGGTCAATAATCCCTGCACTTAGTGAGGATTCTGCCGAACGTGGAAAATTAGCAACATTCGGTCGTTTCGCATCATCATTAGGCGCAAACGGTACAACACTAGCAGTAGTTCCTATAATTTCATTCTTTACCTTAGTAGCTACTGGTCACACTGGTCAAGGCGCTAGCGGATGGTTCGCTTTTGGTTTAATAGCCGCATTAATTTACGGCGTTACAAGTTGGATTGTAGCTCTTGGCACTAAAGAACAAGACACACCTTTACGTCAACAAAAGCAAAAAACTTCACTTAAAGATATCTTTGTTGCACTTGCTAAAAACGACCAATTAATGTGGCTAGCATTAGCATATCTTTTGTTTGCTATTGGTTACGTAGCTACAACAGCCGTATTAATGCTTTACTTCCAATATGTAATTGGTAATATATCAGCTTTTTCAATTGTAGGTATTGTATCTGCGGTTACTGGTATTGTAGCTGTTCCACTTTTCCCAATTATCACTAAATTTATTTCAAGAAAATACGTTTACTTAATTGGTATTGTATCAATGCTAATCGGATATTTATTACTTTCCGTAGTAGCAGCAAATTCAATAACCATTATTATTATAGGTCTAGTATTCTTCTATTTCCCATACCAATTAATTTTTCTATCAGTTCTGATGACAATCAGCGACTCGGTTGAATACGGACAATGGAAAAATGGAGTTCGTAATGAAGCAGTAACTTTATCTCTTCGTCCATTATTAGATAAACTAGCAGGTGCTTTATCTAATGGTATCGTAGGCTTCATATCAGTAACTTGTGGTATGATTGGAGATGCGCAAGCACGTGATATAACCTCTAAAGGTATTATCACATTCAAAATGTATGCTTTCTATTTGCCAGCAGCCTTAATGATTGTTTCAGCTGTTATCTTCTTCTTCAAAATTAAATTAACAGAAAAGAAACACGCTGAAATAGTAAAAGAATTAGAAGCAGCATTAGGAGAATCAAACTAATTTGTGGTAATAACAGAAACTGCATATAGTTTTATGTACAATAAAAAATAAGGTATAAATAAGAAATCGCTATAGGTAAAATTTTCCTATAGCGATTTATATAAACAAGATTAGTAATTAAATTTAATATAAAATATTAATAACTATAAAATCAATGGAGGTTTTTACTATGATTTACAAAGGTACTTTCAAAAACATGGATTCAATTACATTAGAAAATGATAAATTAAAAATAATTGTTATTCCCAAATTAGGAGCTAAGCTTGTTTCTGTCTACAATAAATTAACCGATTTTGAGTTATTATTTCAAAATAAAGAAAACGAATACAAAACACCTGAACTAAACTCTGATTTTGCTTCTTTTGATGCAGCAGGTTTTGATGATGCCTTTCCAACTATAGATTCATCTAGAGTACAATTCGAAGGTAAAGAAATTTTATATCCTGATCATGGTGAAATATGGTCTTCTTCTTTTGACTATAAAATTATAGATGGATATCTTGAATTGACCTATTCTAGCTGTATTTTACCTTATGATTATAAAAAAATAATTTGCCTTGAAAACGATACTGTTAAAATAAAGTATAACATAATAAACAAATCAGATTCACCTTTCCCATGTATCTGGGCTATGCACTGTCTAGTAAATTGTGATGAAGATATTGAAATATCCTTTCCTAAAAATACTACCGAAATTTTAAATGTACATGAAAGTGATATATTAGGCAAAAAAAATTCAATACACAGTTATCCTATAACTAAAACTTTAGATAATAAAGATTATAGATTAGATAGAATTGGGAGCAGCTCTTTAAATAAGACTGAAAAATATTATGCAAACGGTGTAGTTACTGAAGGTAAATGTTCTATATATTATCCTAATAACTCCTCTCTATTTACCATAGATTTTGATAAAGATAAACTGCCTTATCTTGGTTTTTGGGTTACTGAAGGCGGCTTTAGAGGTGATTACAATTGTGCTCTTGAGCCAACAAACGGTTTTTATGACGATATAGAAACAGCCAAAAGTAACAATAAATTATATTATTTAAAACCAAAAGAACCACTTAATTTTGAAATCTCATTACAATTAAAAAAGGTAAAGTAATAATATTCATGTGAAGAAGCACCCACTTTAGAAGCGGGTGCTTCTTTAATAATTGGCTTTCCTACCTTAACTATCCACAAAAAAATCATGTTGTTAATAATCTAAACCTATTCCTAAATACTTAGAATACGTCTTTACTAGTTTCCCTTAAACTTTTTATACTAGATGTTATGTTTTCTATAGCCGCATTTATTTCCTCTGTTGATGCTGCTTGTTCTTCACTTATTGCAGCCGTTTCTTCAATAGCACTAGATATTTTGTTCATTGATTCATTAACATTATCAAGGATTTTTTTTATAGTGGTCACTGATTCTTTACTTTGATTTGCAAGTTTTCTTACTTCTGTAGCTACAACAGAAAATCCCTTTCCATTTTCACCTGCCCTTGCAGCCTCTATAGCTGCATTTAGTCCTAATAAATTTGTTTGATTAGCAATATTCTTAATAAGTTCCAGCACTGTATCTGTTTTTGCTACTGTCTGCACTGTTTCTTCTGCCAATTTCATTACACTTTGCTCACGCTCTGCAAGGCTTACTGATGAATTTGCCATTTCATTGGCATTTGCAGTAACTTCAGTTATTGAATCCTTAAGCTCATCCATGTGCTTAATTAAACTTGTATTCTTCATTGTATCAATTCCGTTAAGAATAGCACCAATCATTTCATTTTTAGAATTTCTTATTGGTAATGCAATTACTTTTAATGATTTTCCAAATACCTCTTCTGGTATAAATTGAACTTTATCTGCATTTGTATCTAAACATTCTTTTAGTAAACTTACTGGTTTTGAACCATATTCAAAATTGAAGTCTACCTGATCTGAACTTACATAATCAATTGCAGCATCTTTACTAGCTAAAGTAAATGCACACTTATTTGTAACAAGTCTCGTGAAATATGGCATAACAACTGCAAAACACCTCAATATCTCATCATCTGTTAATTGTTCTTTGAAATACTCTCTATAATCCATATATATGCACCTCCGAAAAAAAATATTTATTATTGCTCAATGTGATCTTATTAAACTACTTTTTTAACATTTTTCGTACTATAAAATATACATAAAGCCACACTTTAATTATCGTTATTTTTAAATAAAACATAATATGTCAAATCAATTGTTTTTTTGTAACTTTGATAAAAGTATCAACTAACGGGTTATTATTGTTTTTATTTATGGCAATACCGTAAGAAGAATAATGATGTGTCTCCTTTAATTCGCTTACGTGAACATACTCAAAAGCCGTAAGTACCTCTTCTCCGATAATTGCAATGCCTTTATTCATACAAACCATTAATATCATTTCATCTAATGAATTTACTTCTTTTGCGATACGTGGCTGAAATCCATCTTGCTGACAGGCCTTTATAAATTGTTCATGGTATTTTGGTCCAAATGCCTTGGAAAATATAATGATATTTTCGTCTTTAAGCTCCTTCCCATACACATTACTTCGGTGAGAATAATGATGGTTTTCAGCACATATTACAACAAGCTTATTGCTAAATAACGGATAATAAATGCTATTATCCATGGCATCTATATCATTTGCAATACCAAATATGATCTCCAATCTATTTTCACTTAGGTCTTTTGAAAGACTAAAGAAGTTACCTTCGCTAATATCAATGTTTGTTTCTGGTAAGTCTTCCATAAAGGATTTTAATATAGGAGGAAGAAGCTTATTCTCTGCAGCTCCACAAATGCCTATCCGTATAGTTTCCTTGTATCCATCTTTTAAGAGTTTTGCCTTTTGCACCGCCTTGTAATAATCATCCACCAACTTTTTCGAACTAAAATAAAAGCACTTCCCCGCGGCTGTAAGTGCAGGACGATAAGGCCTTCTGTCAAATAATCTAAATTCTACTATACTTTCTAAAACATTTATTTGCTTAGAAATCGCTGTCTGTGAAATAAAACATTTTTTTGCAGCTCTCGTAAATGATCCTTCTTCTGCCACTGCAAAAAAATATTCCAATCTCTTAATGTCCATTACAAACACCACCTTACAGCCTATTATAACAAAAAAAAAAGTTTAGCAACAAAAAAGAAGCGTAATGCTTCTTTTTTGCTGCTTTTAATTTTTATTTGTTATATTTTCTTTGAAATAATTGTTTCAGAGACATTGGTTTTTCTCCAACTAAGTTTTTATAGTCATCTGTCATGATTTCCATTTTTTTATTGCGAACAGCTGCGCCACAGGAAACCATGTCCTCACTACACCAAGGCCAAGGCGAGTTCTTCATATCTTCGGTTGTTCTAGGAATACCCATTTTATCAAATTGTGCAAACAATTCATCGTCACTGACGGATATAAACTCAAACTTTTTTCCTATGACTTCTGTTGCAATTACCATACAATCGCTGCAAGTTAATAATTCAGTACCACATACAGTGTAAGCATGATTATCTTCACCAGCGCCCATTGCAACTGCTGCTATTGCCTTGGCACAATCCTCTCTAGCAATATATGCAACCCTTCCAGCTCCTTGATTAGAAATCCACTTGCCAGCTTCGAAATTACTATCCATTACGGTGTCAAGAACTGCCTCTGCATAGTTACTATCTCTAACAAAACGATAAATCAGACCAGACTCCTTGATATAATCTTCTGTAAAATTATGATCTTCTAGTACCAGTGCCTGGTTACTTGGGTCACCTGCTCCGGAATAAGAAGTGTATATGATTCTTTTAATTCCAGCTATTTTTGCTGCATCAACAGCATTTTTATGAGCATTCCTTCTTGGCTCTCCTATGAATGGCATGGATACAAGTACCATAGTTTCTGCACCTTCAAATGCCTTTGGTAAATTCTCAGTATTGTTATAATCAACATGTCTTATTTCGATACCCATTTTTTTGTATTTATCTAGTTTTTCCATATTATATCCTGCGAAAATCAAATTGCTGAAATCTTTTGTTTTTTCTAACACGAACTCAGCAATGTGACCACCTAATTGACCATCAACACCATTTATAATTAATTTCCCCATTATGTAACCTCCTCAAAATTGTTTATTCTTTTATTATCTCACAATGTGGATAATAAGATAATATGAAATAATAAGTTACATGCCAACAAAAAGTTGGTATGTTTAACAATAGTGGGAGTACCGCGCAAAACCAATTACAATGTACTTTCAGTCAGCTTCTTTTTCTCTACCCTTACAGAAAATATTTTCACAACAAACATCAGCAATGCTGAAATTAGTGCTATAAAAAATGTCAGAATCCAAATTGATTTATATCCATGTATTTGTATATATGCACCAGAAAGTGAAGTACTAACGGATGCACCAATTGCCCAGCCTAC
>LIDZ01007154.1_pt1 | contig 67195 bp, 58 predicted proteins | sample 644651 | NCBI WGS metagenome assembly LIDZ01 (sample SAMN03856242, study PRJNA289617) | food metagenome | isolation source: wine grapes on drying loft during traditional withering process | host: Vitis vinifera cv. Corvina | place: Italy: Gargagnago di S. Ambrogio di Valpolicella | collected 2014-01 | reverse complement strand
TCCTTTATATGGACGGCACCCGTTTCTTCGAGAAATATAAGGATAAATTCTTGCGTGAAGCATATAAATTCTTATATTTTAAAGAGGACCTGACCGGGATGCAGTTCAGGTCCTTTTGGTGTGGGGTGTTGTCAGAAAACACATGCTATTTCAATTGCCAAGTTAATTCCAGTCCACTAGAATTAGTGGAGTGATTATAGATAAATAGATAGGGATGGAGTAGGAATGAATGATAAAGTCGTAATGCCGCTATGGACCTTCTGTCTCTTCATTGTGGTCATGAACACAACAATGTTTAACGTATCGCTGCCAACCATCATTCAAGATCTGCATATTTCTGCTGATCTCGGCTCATGGGTGATTTCTAGCTACTCTATTGGTTATGCGCTGTCGACCGTTATATACAGCAGGTTATCCGACCTGGTGCCCATCCGCAGGCTGCTGACCATCGGACTGATCACGCTTGGGCTATCATCGGTCTTTGGGTTATTTGCCCATGATTTTCAGGCTCTTTTGTTCACAAGAATTCTACAATCGGCTGGTGCCGGAGCTATGGCGGGATTGGGTCTCGTGCTGGCCAGCCGCTACGTCCCTGTTGCAAGACGCGGTGGAGCTATAGCTATGATCTCTGTAGGCAGCGCCATGGCCTTTGGTCTGGGACCGATTGTCGGCGGGATAATCAGCCAGTATTTCGGCTGGAATGGATTATTTGGGGTTACCTGTCTCGTGCTAATCGTTCTGCCAGTGCTGCTGCGTCTACTGCCGAAAGAACAGCCCAAGACCGGAAAATTTGATATTGTAGGCGCTGCTTTGACTGTTATCAATGCGGCAAGCCTGCTGCTCGCTGTAACTAGCCAGTCTCTGGTGTGGTTAGCCGTAAGTATAGTATCTTTCTTCACTCATGCCTGGCACCTGAAACGGGCCAAGGAGTCGTTCATTAACCCTCAGCTGCTGAGAATGCCCGGATATGGCAAGCTTGTGGCCATCGGCTTTTGCATTCTGGTGCTGAATTTGGGTAATTTGTTCCTAATGCCGCTCGCTTTGGCTAATCTGTTCCATAAATCGGCGTTAATGATCGGGCTATTCATCGCTCCGGGTGCGATTCTTTCTGCCTTTCTAACCAGGTTTGTTGGACACTGGATTGACCGGTATGGAAATTTGCGTTTCTTACTGATCGGCCACGGTATTCTGGTCAGTATTATGGCTATTTTTGCCTTGAATTTATCTGCGTCTCCGGCCGTATTACTGTTTGGGTACCTGTGTTTCTCACCAGCCTTTTCGGCCACTATGGCTTCCTTGAATAATGAAACCTCGATGATCCTGCCCAGAACATGGATTGGCTCCGGGATGGGCTTGTTGCAGCTGGTTCAGTTCTTCGGCGGCTCTGTATCTGTTGCGGTGTGTGGCTTGCTCTTACATGCAGGGCGGGATCTTGAGCCGGCTAAAGCCTACAAGCATGTATACGTGCTGTTGTTCATAGTGAGTTTATGCTCTTTAGGCGTAGTGTTCTTATATAGACGTTCACGTTCGCGGGAACCTATTAGGCAATCCACGGAGGCTTGAGTTATGAAACGAAACGTTGCTAATACCGTATCAGAAGCATAATAGTGTTGAGGGAGGATGGTAAAAGGTGGATAATGGGATGAGCGTCATCTTGTTCGAGAAAATGCCAGAAGGTGGTCTGCGTCTAATTGAGGAACGTACGTGGAGCATGAATATGGTTACTGCACTCCAGCACGTCAATTATCTTGTAGTAGGCAGTCTTGAATATGAGACTGTTGAAGGGCGATTGAATGTAGACGAGGGCAAGCTGGAGCTTCTGCTTGTTCCGATGCGCAGCGAATAATTGATCATAGGGAAGGAGGACCCCGAGTTGTCTAAAGAAGAGAAAGCTAAAGAACTGGCCGTATCGAAATTGTTCACCCCTGAGGGTAAGCCGCTTCGAGTATTATCTACTTCACTTGGCATTGCTCTATTGGCTAATGCCCTGTTTATTCCGGGGGGTGCAGGCGCCACCGGCAATACGTCGGGAGAGGAACCCAAGCTTGTATCTTGGTCGACTGATGAGGTCAAAGCTTATTTTGACAAAAATGTAGACTGGAATATTCCGTATCCGGATGAAGGAACCGAAGAGGTTGTTGAGCAGGGACAGGGGGTAGTGACCACTAATGGAACGACTGTAATAAACAATTATGGCGGTTATAATTCCGGCTTCGGTTGGGATGATATGCTGTTGTACCACATGCTGTTTAATAGCGGTTCCAATTACTCTTCAAGAGGTTGGTATAACAACCGCCCAACCTATTATGGAGGGACCCGTACTACTTATAAAGCTCCAACCTATAGCAGCGACAAATTTCAGAACAAGAAGGTTGCCGGGTCTGTAGTCAAACCCAAGACATCGACCTCATCTACAGGTTCGATTACTAGAAGATCGACTTCATCCAAGGCCGGAGGGATCGGAGGCACTTCCAGCGGGCTTAGTTCCTCAAGCTCCAGCACCAGCTCCAGCACAAAGTCAAGTTCAGCCTCTAAATCGAGCTCCAAGTCGAGTTCCAGCAAGAGTGGTTTTGGGGGATGATGCACAGCCAGAGTCAGAGTGTGTTCGAGATTCTGGATCAGTCGGCGCTTGAACGTGCACCTCGGGTAGAACAGCTCCAGGAGCTGGGGTTCACCTGGGCAGACCTTGGGGAGGAAGAGTACTGGCTGGATGCGGTGGCAGTAATGAGTGAGCAGACGTATAAAGAGCTCGAAGAAGCGTCTTCGAAGCTGTGGCTCATTCTCGACAAAGCTGTACGTTACGTCCACCGCAAGCATGACTTGTATGAGCTGCTCGGTATTCCCCCCGTGTTGTGGGAGATGCTGGATGAATGTCCTCTGCCGGCACAGGGGTTCATTAGCCGTTATGCGAGATTTGACTTTGCCATATCGGATGCAGGGGTAATCAAGCTGCTGGAGTTGAACGCAGATACGCCTACCGGTTATGTGGAGGCTTCTATCGCTACGCCTTGGATCTGTCAGCAGGCAGGTATATCCAGCCCTAACACGGTCATGCAGGAGCTGCTTGCAGCGGCATGGCGGGAAGAAAGACCCGATACGGCAGCTTGCGTAGCTTATGGATCTCACCTGGAGGATTCCGGCACGATTGAAGCTTTGGTGAAACACAGCGGTCTGGATATTCAATGTGTGGACTGTCTGGATTTATGGGTTGATAACGGGATCGTGAAGGATGGCGATAGTCGCATCATTGAGCGGATGTTTGCCTTGTACCCCAAGGAATGGATGGCCGTTGACGAAGGCGGCGATGCCCTGGCCTTTGCGGTAGAACAGGGACATCTTCAACTATTCAACGGGCCGCATAGCATACTCCTGCAATCCAAAGGGCTTATTGCGGCGGTGTGGGGGATGTACGAGCTTGGCCTTCTTTTTGATGAAGGTGAGCGTGCGGCGATCTCAAGTTATATTTTACCCACTTATAATAAGCCTGTGTTCTCCGGGAACTTTGTGTCCAAGTCCGTATTTGGTCGCGAGGGAGGCTCTGTACGTCTCTTTGATGATAATGGGACGCTAGAGATACAGGATGAAGAAGGTTTTGACAGCAGTGTATTATTTCCTTGTGTGTATCAGAAAAGAGCCGAATTAGCCCGGATACAGACCTCAGAAGATGAGCTTCATCTGTTGACCGGCATGTTCGTCATTAATGGGACGCCTTGCGGGCTGCTCGGCCGGGCAGGCGGACTGATTACAGGCAATGCCAGTCATTTTATCGCGTTGGGAGTGAGATAATTGAATATAAACAAAGGTAGAGAGCTGCGGATCGGCAGGTTAGCCAAAGCCCGACTTGGAGCAGCCATAGGTATGATGCTTCTAACAGTGCTGCTGCTAAGCGCATGTTCGAACAATCAGCAGAGTGTATTTCATACCGATACCGCTACAGAAGCTACGGACAGCGTATCACGGGTACCGTGGGATTATCGGGTCGTAGAAAGTACGGTAGGTGATTTGATCGGTAGTGATATGACGGTTTTGCCGGATAATGATCTTCTGCCGAATGATGGTAACTATGCCACAGGGGACAAAATTTGGACGTTGCAGTTCATGGATGCCGAGCTTGTCACCGATGCCGATCAGCGTAATGATATCCGCCTGTCCTCATGGTCTACGATCAAATCGTACGGTGACCAGAAGACGGCAACCGAGGATTTGGAGAATCTAAAAGTATCGATTACAACCGATGTTGATCTTGTGGGTGTATATAAGACCCAGTATAAGGATAAGACCAGAAACTTTGCCGTGCTTGAGCTGCCTTCGGGCAACCGGATCAAGCAGCCGATTGACGACAAGCGTTATACGGCATTGGAGAAAGCTAAGACTGCATCAGTAGTGCTGGAGGAAGTTCATGATTTTGCCGATTATGATTCGGCCTATGCTAAATTTCGGGGGTGGGCTAATTGACGACGGTTGTAAATTTATTGGTAAGTGTTGTTGTAATTATTGTGCTGCAATTGTTGGGCGTGTTCATATTCAGCTTGATGACACCATTTAAGGATATGGAAGAACTCAAGAAGGGCAATGTAGCTGTAGCCTTGGCGTTAGGCGGCAAGTTTCTAGCAACGGCAATCATTCTTGGAGTAGCGGCTTATACGAATACATCGATCTGGTTTATGATGCTCTGGTTTGCGGTTGGCTATCTGTGCTTGGTAGCAGCTTATTGGATCTTCGAGCTAGTAACCCCTGGATTCACCATTTCCGAGCATCTGCAAAAAGGGAATGTGGCCGTAGGGACTATGCTGTGTATGGTATTTATCGGAACGGCGTTTGCGATCAGCAGCTTGATTATTTAATTCCGGAAGAGGGGTGGGCAGGTGCATTTTCTGCTCAGAATATCCACGAGGATGATGCGCTTAAGAAAACAATCCATTGGGCTGATTATCCTGATGTTTATTGTAATAAGTGCAACCATAGCTTTTGTGCTTGAGCCAGATACTTTTCATAACTGGTTTAATGCCTTTTATTGGGTCATGACAACGATGGCTACTGTTGGATACGGTGATTATTTTGCAGAAACGGTAAGTGGTAAGGTATTTACTATCTTTCTGTACATTTTTGGGATCGGTCTGCTCAGTTTGGTTATCGGTAAGATCATTGACTCTATCGCAGAGATGCAGAGAAGAAGGGGGGCAGGCACATTGAGCTTTCGGGGTAGGAATCATGTCATTCTAATCAATTGGAGCAAAAAAACGCAGGCTGCCGTAGAGGAGATTTTGTGCTATTTACCAGACTGCCAGATCGTGATCATTGATGAGACAGGACGACATCCGCTGGAGCAGATGGATCAGGTTCATTTCATTAGTGGGGACGCATCCAGTGATGAGATTCTTCTTAAGGCTAATATTCTTGAAGCCAAGGCGGCGATTGTGTTCGGGGATACGCGGATTGACGAAGCTTCGCTGATCGATGGCAAATCACTGCTTATTGCCTCCAGCATTGAACGTATCGCGCCGCAGGTACATAGCACTGTAGAAATTATGCAGGAGAAGAATATTCGGAATTTCCAGCATATTCATGTCAACGAGTTCGTGCTGTCACATGATGCCATCTCCAGATTGGCTGTGCGATCTGCTTTGCAGGAAGGAAACTCCGAGGTAATTACGCAGCTGCTGAGCCGGCAGCATGGTGACGATATCTATGAAATTCCGCTGAATGTTGCGTGGAAGACGTATGGAGCGGCCTTTCAGGATCTGCTGCTTCAAGGAGCCACCTTATTGTCCGACCGCAACGATCTAAGCATCAACCGGAAGCTGGACCAACCCATTCCTAAAGAGGCGAGGTTGTATATTGTCTCGGATGAGGAGACGTATCAACGGATTAAAGGGTAGGGGAAGCTTGCGTACATGGTTTTATCATATTCTAAAGAGCTGTCCTTGGTCTGAAAAGACTGAGGGTGGCTTTTTTTCTTTTTTTGAAAAGAAAATTTTGGGCAAAATGAAGATAAAAGAATCCATTGGGTATATTTGACATCAAACTTTCGGAAATAACGATTAACTTTGTGACTTATATTACCGTTATATAATATGATGACAAAATGCGACATTTTTTTTGGGGGGTGAGGGGTTGGAAAGCAAGGGCAATAAGAACAGCAAAGTCATTGTGCTCCTAATGAGCCTTGTCTTGCTGGCAGCCTGCAGTGGCAATAAGGCAGAACCTTCGCCTTCTTCAAGTAATGTCGTTACTCAAAGTGACGAGCAAGTATTATATAACTTTATTCATACGAAGCTTACAGGTCCCTATGGGGTATATACGAATTTCCAGGAAACCGAACAGACCGGAGAGGCTGCAAGTGGTCATGAGATCTTAAGTGAGTCTGCGGGACTTATGATGCGAGTGGCGGTGCTTATCGGCAACAAGGAGCTATTTGCAACACAATGGAAGCTGGCTAAGGAAACCTTCGACATGAAGGAAGGCTTCAGTTACCGATACAGCCCAAAACTGCAGAAGCAATATCCTGTGAATGCCGCTGTGGATGACCTGCGCTTGATCCGGGCTTTATATGAAGCGGGTGAGACTTTCGGGGAAGCGCAGTATGTAGAGCAAGCGGATAAATATGGTCAAAGATTTTATAAAAATAATATAAAAAATGGATATATGCACGATTTTTATGATGATGAATACAAAAATGTTAATGATTCAATTACTTTATGTTATATTAATTTAAGCACTTTGCGAAAGTTGTCGATTTCTGACGAATTGCGCGATATATTATTGGATAATATGGACGGTATTTTGCAAGGCGGCTATTTATCCGATCAGTTCCCATTCTATGAAACACGGTTTGATTATAAGACGGACAAGTATAGCTCGGAGAATATTAATACGGTTGAATCGCTGCTGTCTATTCTGTCTTTGGCAGAGGTAGATCAGCAGAAAGCCTCCAGCATTACATATATCAAGCAGCAGGTCGATGCCGGAACGCTCTATGGACAATACACGAAAGAAGGCGTACCGGCAAATGATGTCCGTTCCACAGCGATCTATGCGATTACAGCGATGATTGGGTCAGAAATTGGAGATGATGCCCTTTATCGCCAAAGCATTACCAGAATGAACGAGCTCAGAGTGTCAGATTCCAGCAGTGAGCTGTACGGAGGATTCGGCGATGTGCATTCTAAACAGGCCTATTCTTTTGACAACCTGATGGCTTTATTGGCTTATTCCTACTAATTCCAACCGAAAGTAATGAAGGTGATCCGTATGACAGACAACCCTGTAGAACCGTCTCTGCGGCCAAGCATAACGCTTGCTAACCTCCCGCTGTCACCCGCTTTAATATCAGCCTTTGGGGTACTGCTCATTACGGTCATTGCCCTCTTTACTGCTCCCTATGTGGGCATGGCGGACAATGGTGACTTCTTCCGTAACATTTATAGCAACGGGCTCTATTTCAATCTGCCGGATTATGACAGTAAATACTTTGGTTACTTTGTGAAGCAGTATGGAATCTATCAATATTTTAACGAGAACAGCGCAATGCTGGCTTCCTCGCAGTCGATATTTATCAAGCTAGCTATAGGGCTTAATACGTTATTGTTCAGCAGCAAGGTGTTCGATATTCGTTTTCAGGCGGCTATTTATACAGTTCTGTATGTGATCGCTATTTATTTGTTAATAGAATCTATTACCTGGAAGATGTCCCGGAAGCAGGGGCTGGTAGTTGCAGTCATTGCTATTTTTATGTTCGGAGATACGAGCTATACGGCTTATTTTAATTCCTTTTACAGTGAGAGCGTCGTCTTGATTATGATGATCTTCGTGTTCGCTTCATGGCTGGCGTTATATCGCAAAAGATACAATGACTACGTTATGCTGGCTTTATTCGTGGTCAGTAGTCTCATCCTCACTACTTCCAAGCAGCAAAATGCTCCGGTAGGCATGATTATTGCTGTGCTTGCCATAATGCTCATTTGGATTCGCAAAGACCGTATATTCCGCTATCTTATGATCGGTTCTATTGCGCTTATGATGTTCGCCGGAGTGGCAACGTATTTGAACATTTCCAAGGAGTTTGTAGATATTAACCAGTATCATGCGATGACTCGCGGAATGCTGAACCAGTCGTCGAATCCAGAAACTACGTTGAAATCCTTTGGGATTAATGAACAATATGCAATTCTGCAGGGCAGTATTTATTACGAGCAATATGGCACCATTGATGTGAAATCTCCCATTCTTGAACAGGATTTCTACAGTCGTTATGGATTTGGTTCGATTCTCAAATATTATGTCGCTAATCCCGATCAACTAAGCTCCATTCTTAATATAGCTGCCAAGAGTGCATTCACCATCAGACCTGCCGCTATGGGGAATTACGAGGAATCCGTGGGAAAAGAGTTCCGTGCCCATAGTCACTTTTTCTCTCTTTACAGTTTGCTTAAAGAAAAGCTGGCACCTCGAACATTTGCCTTTATCTTTATCTGGATGCTGGTTGTGATGGCGCTGTATATGCCTTCTTTTGTAAGAGCAGTGAAGTCACGAGATTTCAGGGGGATGCAGAGAATGGTCCTGATCCTGGCCACAATAGGCGTCGGTCTATCCGGAATTTTTGTCTCCATTATCGGAGCAGGTGATGCTGATATCTCGAAGCATGAATTTCTGTTTACCTTATCCTTTGATTTGGTAACGTTCCTGACCCTTTCTAGTGTGATTAGCCGCAGATTGTCAAATAAACGCCAGCCTGTCAGCAGCACTACTACAAGTGATTATCCGGCAGAGGCGCAAAAGGGTGTGAGTGCTTGAACAGAAGAGTGCTAGGTTTGTTGTTACTTCTGATCATTGTGGTTCCGCTGCTTAGAGCCTCACCTGTACATTCTGCGGCGGCACAAGAGCCGCAGGTGCTGCTGCTATTCGACAGCCTGGCAATAGGAACAGCCAGTGAGGGCAATGTTAATGAGCTTCAACGACAGCTGGCGGCCCTCAACACTAAGGTTACATTGGAAAGTCTGGATCAGTATTTAAGGGGTTCCATGGCGTCTTACTCCAACGTAATTACAGTAATTAACAATCCTGAACTAGCTATTACAAACCAATCTTATCTGGATGATGTAGCGAGCTACCACGGACAGTATTTGCACATCGGATATAATCCTCCAGCCACTTTGAAGAAAGCGTTACAGCTGACTACGGCTGTGATGTACGGGGCAAGTGCCGATCTCCAAATAGGGGAGTTCTTAGAGACAAGCTTGGGAGTCCAAGATATGCCCTATATTGTCGCAAGTAAGGCAACACAGACCTACGGAACCTTATCGTTTCGGGACAGAAGCCTGCAGGTTCCATATGCCGTGAGCAGTGGGAGATACACCTATGTGCCATATTTGGTACAAGGGGATGCTAGTACATGGGCTACAGCCACTGTGCTGAAGGACTGGCTTCCTCCAGACGTTGCACCCCAAATATATTTGGTGATTAAAGAGATCTATCCATTCTCTGATCTGGAGCTGCTGAAAAAAGCTGCGGATCAGCTGTACCAGGATGGCATTCCGTTTATAGCCAGCGTGCGGCCCGTATTCAGCAATACCGACTTTCCAGCGATGCAGCGCTATTTGGAGGCGCTGAAGATTGTGCAGTCCCGGAACGGCAGCATTATGATTAACGTTCCTGTGGTGAGGCCGTCCATTAACAACAGTGACCATACGCTGCAGGAGAAAATGAATGGTTTTATTAATCTGCTAATCAAAAACGGCATTGCTCCGCTCGGTGTCGGTGCAGAATTCTACTGGAGCTATGATAAAGAGTATGCGGGAGCGGGAATGGGCTTTTTTGACTCAGCGGTTCTGTATCCAGATGAAGAGGTGCGATATCTGGAACAGACGAACACATCCAAGACCTTCGCTTCATCCTTGTATAGTCTGCCGCTGGATTTCTTGCAGAGTGTGCAGCATAAGGCCAATAAGGCTATGCCCGCTTTCCCGCTGAATACAGCAATTACCGTCGATTTTCCGCAGGATGAAGGTGGACTTGAGGATATGCTGCACAGTCTGGAGCAGTACTGGATTCCTTTTGCCGACTATAAGCAGGGGGTTCATCGGGTAGTTACAGATACAAGTACCCTCTCTTCGTTACAAGGGGTTATTTCGATCAATGGGCAGGAACTGAATATAGACTACACGCCGGAAGTTGTGAATGACGACTTTCAATATACACAAGAGCAGAAGAAAAGCTTTACCAAGCTGTTCAATGTGCAGAATCAATTCTTTATTGTGGTTATTCTTATCTCTTTGCTGTTCTTTGGCGGACTGCTGATTATCGGAAACCGGATGTATAGAAAGAAATATCTGAAGTGAGAAAAAGAATGGTGACTAGGAGAAAATGATGAACATACCAGACGTGCTAATGGTGATAGCTGTGATCTGCATTTGGTCCCTGCTGCTGGTGAATGTGACCCTCATTATTGCGGGATACTTGTACTACATTAAATCCGAAAATGAGGAGATGCCAGAGATTAAGGGGGAATTGCCGTTTGTCTCGATTATGGTTCCCGCCCATAACGAGGGTGTTGTCATTAGCAAGACGGTAGAATCCCTGCTGGCTCTCGATTACCCGCATGATCGTTATGAGATTATTGTGATTAATGATAATTCCTCCGATAACAGCGCACTGCTGCTGGGGAATATTCAGAACCGGTATCCGAACCGTAATCTGCTGATCATTAGTACAGATGCGATTACAGGCGGCAAAGGGAAATCGAACGCATTAAATATAGGATTTGCCCGCAGTAAGGGTGAACTCATTGCCATTTATGATGCGGACAACACTCCGGAGAAAATGGCCCTGCGTTATCTGGTGGCTGAGATTATGAACGATTCCAGCCTCGGAGCGGTGATCGGCAAGTTCCGAACCCGCAACCGTGATGCGAGCCTATTGACCCGGTTCATTAATATCGAAACCCTGTCTTTTCAATGGATGGCCCAAGCAGGCCGCTGGAAGCTATTCAAGCTATGCACGATACCTGGAACCAATTTCATTATGCGCAGATCTATTGTCGAGAGCATTGGCGGCTGGGATGTTAAAGCCATTGCGGAGGATACGGAAATCAGCTTTCGCATCTACATGATGGGCTACCGGATCAAATTCCAACCGAAATCCGTGACTTGGGAGCAGGAACCCCAGACCTTAAAGGTCTGGTTCAAGCAGCGAACGCGCTGGGCCAAAGGAAATATTTATGTCATCGTCAAAAATATCCCCCTGCTTTTCGACAAGTCCGCTTCACGCATCCGCTTCGATATTCTTTATTATCTATCGATCTATTTCCTACTGCTGTTGTCGCTAATTACCTCTGATACGCTGCTCATTCTGCATGCGCTCGGGTATGTTCACACCACCATAGCCGGACTTAGTGGATTTCTCTGGTTGCTCGCCATTATTTTGTTCGTCGTAGGTACGTTCATTACGCTAACTACCGAGAAAGGCGAAATGAGCTTATCTAATCTATGGATCATCTTATTAATGTATGTCTCCTACTGCCAGTTATGGATGCTCGTCGCCGCTTACGGATTATACAACTACATTAAGGATCTTATCTTTAAAAGAGAAGCAAAATGGTACAAGACCGAGCGTTATTAAAGTGCCAGCGGAAAAGAAAATGTAATTACAGGAGACACAGAACATGAAAAAACAATGGACCATGCTAGTACTCTGCCTCTCACTTTTCTTCATCCAAATCGATGGCGCTGCAGCTGCGGTTCTGCAGAAGGATAGCAGCCTGACGTATGAGACATTATTTACGGGAACAGATGTCTCCTTGTCGGGCTCAAGCTCCCAGCAGCAATTTTTTAAAGTCATGGATTATTGGAATGTGGATGAACTCAGCATTAATCTGCATTTTCAAATCTCACAAATTACCGAGGATCAGAACTCAAGTGTGACTCTCTCACTTAACGGTAGCCCGTTCTATACGTTCAGACCCTCCGTGCAGAACAATGGGGAACAGCAGCTCACCGTCACAGCACCCAAGGGATTTCTGAAAGAGGGCAGCAATACGCTCACCATTCAGGGCTATTTGCGAACAGCAAGAGTGGATAATCAAATCTGCTCCGTGGATAATTCACCTGATAATTGGCTGCATCTTTTTAATACATCCAATATCGTTGTACGCTATACTCCGAAAGCGTTGAGCGGAGGCATCAGTGATTTCAGTGAGCGATTCTCCGGGATCGATACCTTAACCGACAATCACAGCCTGCTCGCTGTACCGGATAAGAGCAGTGCTGTTGAATTGGAAGCGGCAACCTATGCCCTTTCTGGACTGGCGAGCAATAATACCTTGAGCGACAGGACCATACCGCTGCTTCCGTACCGCGGGGATACTGTTAAAGCCAAAGAGGCTGTTGTACTGATGGCTATGTATGATCATGTGCCAGCCCCGCTGAAGGCGCTACTCAGCACGACTGAAGATCTAGGAACCCACGCCTTGATTCAGCTGGTGAATAAAGATACTCAGCCGACACTGGTAGTTACCTCGAAGGATGAGAGCTTATTGATTAAAGCTGGGCGTCTGCTCGGCAATCGAGATTTAATCGAACAGATCAGCAGTGATCTGTTGGTCATAGATGATGCGACGGAGGTTGCGACTCCAGCTTTTTCCCTCAGCTCTGATATCACCTTCACAGAGACGGGCGATAAACTGACTGGACCCAATCATCAGGAGCAGACCTATTTCGTCTCGCTGCCGTCCAACCGGTCGATTGCAGATTCCGGCAAAATCAGTCTGGATTTCCGCTACGCCGAGAATCTGGATTTCGGTCGTTCTCTGGTTACAGTGAGCGTCAACGGTACTCCAATTGGCAGCAAGAAGCTGACGCAGGAGCTGGCGAATGGGGATACTCTGAATTTCTCAATTCCGGAAAATTTGAATGTTTCCGGTAACTTCTCAGTGAATGTTGCCTTTGATTTAGAGCTGCCAAGTGCTATATGCACACCTAATACAGAGCAAATGCCTTGGGCATATATCAGCAAGGACTCTGGGCTGCATTTGAATACAAAGGACCGGACGGATCTGCTGTTTAATAACTATCCTTACCCTTTCCTGCGTGATGAGGTCTATAACCACGTTGCCGTCGTTCTGCCGGAGGAGATGGATGACTACTCATATCAAAGCTTGTCAAATGTGTTCAATCTGCTGGGCCAATATGCCAGCGGCAATACAGGGGATGTCCACTTTTACACCGACACTGTTATTGCTGACAACTTAAAGAACAATAATATTATTGCCATTGGTACCTATAAGAATAATAAGGTTATCCGGGATAATAACGATAAGCTCTATTTTCAATATAACAGCGAGGGGACTACGTTCCACTCCAATGAGAAGATGAGTATTGAAGAGCAATATGGTGCGCAGATAGGTACCTTGCAACTGATTGATTCGCCCTATGAGAATGGACACGGTCTGCTTGCTGTAACAGGTGTCAGCTCAGAAGAGTACTATTTGGCTTCCAAGCTGATTGCAAGCGAAGGCAATAAGTGGAAGGTATATGGAGACGGTGTAGTTACGGATAAGGATGGCAACATCAATGCCTATCGGTTCAAAACTGCCAGCGGCGCAGCCAAGGATTCGGTGGTACAGAAAATTGTGGACCGCAGTGATGTGCTTACCTTTGTCGTAGCCATTGTTCTGGTGCTTGCCATGGTCATTCTATCGCTGCTGCTGCTGCTTCGTAAACATATGAAGAAACGTGGTGATAAAGAGTGAGACGCAACCGCAGCAACTTAATATCGGATGTCGCCTTTCTGTTATTTCTAGTGTTGATTTATATATGTATTGTCTTCATAGCCGGAACACCGGACAGTTATATCCAGAATATCATCATTTTGAATGTCGCCTTCTTGCTTGCCATAGTTACGTATTTCACAACAGTAACCGCAGGGCTGGTCCTTAATCTAGTATTTATCTTCAGCTATGGTTTCTTTATTCTGTATCAGACCGTATCACAAGGCGCGACGATTGGAGTCAATACGTATTTCTGGCTGCTGATGACTCCGCTGCTTACAGTGGTTGTCTGGATATTCACCTTAAGCGGCCGTCAACTGCAAATAGAGAATGAACGTTTGGAGAAAAAGACGGCCAATCTGGCCACCGTTGACGAGCATACGGATCTGCGGAACAGCTTCTCTTTTCAGAAGGATGCGGTCCTCTTTACCAGCATTTCGACCAGATATAATATCCCGTTAACGCTGCTCGTCGTCAAAGTGAAATATTGGAACGAGATACGGCGCCTGATTCCAGAAGAGCAGCTTTCAGAGGCCATCTACGATGTCTCCCAGATCAACCAATCCAGTATTCGTACCAATGACGCTCTATATTTACTGGACAAAGAGGATGCCACCTGGGGCTTGTTGCTATTTACGGACAATGATGGAGCCAAAATCGTCATAGAGCGTCTTAAATACAAGCTTCAGGAGTTAAACGACACCGAGTTCTCCCGTAAATACAAAGTTAACCTCGGCCTAAAGATCGGAGCGGTGGAATATCAGGCAGATACCATCGAGAATCCATTTGATTTCATTGTTCAGGCTAAAAAACAATTGGAGTATGATGTATAGGTAAAGCTTCTATAAGGAGGAGGAAGAATTTATGGATCTGGGCCTTACGAACAAATCGGTTTTTGTAGCTGCGGCAAGTAAAGGACTGGGACTCGCAACAGCGCTGGAGTTCGCCCGTGAAGGGGCTAGAGTGACAATTGCCAGTCGGAGCCTGGAACAGCTGGAAGCTGCCCAGCAGGACATTATGGTAGCTACCGGACAAAGGGTTGGCATTGTGCAGATGGATGTGACTAACCCGGAGGATACGAAGCGTGCCATACATGCAGCGGTTGAGCATAACGGCGGTCTGAATGTCTTGGTCACCAATGCAGGTGGCCCTCCCGGCGGAGGTTTCGCCGATATGGAGGATGAGGATTGGAATGGCGGTTTTGAGCTTACGCTGATGAGTACCATCCGTCTGATTCGAGAGGCCCTGCCATATCTTCGCTCTGCTGGAGAAGGGCGTATTGTCAATGTGAGCTCAATCTCCATCAAACAGCCCATACAGGGGCTTATTCTCTCCAATGTATTTCGTGCCGGTGTAAACGCCTTGACGAAAAGTCTGGCAACAGAGCTTGCTCCGGAGGGGATTCTGATCAATACAATTGCGCCCGGCCGCATCGGCACCGACCGAATTATGCAATTGGACCGCAAGCGCGCTGACCTGCAAGAGATTCCTGTGGAACAGATTCAGCAAGAGGCGCTGAAGCAAATTCCGCTCGGCAGAACAGGCACACCGGAGGAGTTCGGCAAGGCTGCCGTATTCCTGGGATCTTTCGCCAATACGTATATCACAGGACAAGCGCTTCTGGTTGACGGGGGAATGGTCAAGTCACTATAATTTGCACAGTATTTGATCTTGACTTTGACAAGTGATTTAACTTATGATGAAGTGGTGGCCTAAATCGTGAGATTTGCTTAATTTTCTACGTATAATAGGTTATACTTATAGATAACCCTAGAGATCCTTTGGTTAAGTTACCATAAAGAATCATTAATTTGTTAAGAAGGAGGACTATCAGAATGAAAGAAGGCATACATCCTAAATACAACCAGGTTATTTTTCTGGATGCAAGCGTAGGTTTCAAATTCCTGAGCGCATCTACTAAATCATCCGGTGAAACTATGGAATGGGAAGATGGCAACACATATCCAGTTATCCGTGTGGACGCTAGTTCTGCATCACACCCTTTCTACACAGGTAAACAAAGAGATTCCGAAACAGGCGGTCGCGTTGACAAGTTCAAACAACGTCTGGCACAGAAGAAATAGGTTTAATTCATTATGTTGAAAGGGACAACCCATATGAAGCATTTGCTTCAGGGGGTTGTCCCTTTTTTTTATCTGGATTTACCAAGAATGATTCATTTGTAAGAAATAGTAGGATATAATGAGTCAAAGTCATCTGATAATAGGGGAAATTTGACATGCCATGGATGCAAGGTTATCCGTACTATTTATTATTAGGCAGTGTTCTAACTCTCTATATGGGCGTCAGCTCGCACAAATACCGGAAGACACCAGGAAGACGCTATTTATGGATTTTAATGCTGCTGGTCAGTTGTATATTTGCCGTAACCGCGGCAGAGATCATGTCCTTATCTTTTCATACCAAGCTATGGTGGAAGAATGTGCAGCAGCTTCCGCTTTTTTTGAGCACGTTATTTACCTATGCCGTCATCAAGGAGTATGTTTCTCGTTCTAATGAGGGACTGGCAAGAAGGCTTATTTACTTTTCCATTCCCGTTGTTCTGGATGTTATCCTGATCTTTACAGACTCGTTTCACCACCTCATGCGAAGTGAAGTGGGTGTAGGATCCGTTGCTGGGATTAGCGGGATTGTTGTTCAGCCGACGCTCTTGAGTATGAGTTTCATCGCCTATGATCAGCTGTTTGGTCTATACGCTGCCTATCTGCTGCTGGTTTCCCTGTTAAATGCCCCCAAGTATTATTTCAGACGAAATTTTCTGCTGATGATCGGGCTGATGATTCCGGTTATTTGTTCTTTTTTGCTGCCGGTTTTAAGAATTACTATTACAGGATTTACAGCATTCACCTATCTTCCAGCTGTTCTGGCTACTTATTTTTCCTTATTTCGTGATTCTCGTCAGTCTATTTATCCTTTGGCTAAGAGTAAAATATTTGAGAATATGAAAGACGGCATCATTCTCACGGATCGTTATGACATCATCATTGATGTGAATGAAGCTGGACATATGATGCTGAGCAATATACTTGGTGAAAAGCCAGAAACTTGGCAAGGGAGGAGCATCCAGCCCTTGCTTGAGCTGCATCTTGAGATTGGCTACAATTACACCCAGAGGTCGGAGGGGCAGTTTGAAATTGAGTCTCCCCACTCAGAGGACACCTGCTATGGCGTATCTTTAATTGCAACGGACCAGACCAAAACGGAGACTACGGGGATGTTAATCGTCTTCAGTGATCATAGTGAGAAGAAACGTTATGAACGTGAGCTTCTGCATCAAGCGACAGTAGATGATTTAACCGGGCTGTACAACCGCAGGCATTTTATGCGAATGGTCCAAAATCATGGAATACAGGACGGGGCGGGAATGGCCCTGCTGTTATTCGACATAGACGATTTCAAATTGATTAATGATACATACGGGCATTTGGCTGGCGATCAGGCGCTGGTTGATTTTTCTCAGAAAATACTTAAGGTTTACAAGAATAATGGCATTGCCGGAAGGGTTGGCGGTGAGGAGTTCGCGGTCTGCTTCTTTGCCAGTAATGAACACGCTGCGCTTGAGGAAGCAGAGAACTTTCGGGCGATGATGAGCGACCATGTATGTATTCTGGATGAAGGTCAGAGTATTCAGCTTACAGTGAGCATTGGGATTGCCTTCACAGAGCATAGAAATGTAACCTATGAGGACCTGTACCGGCAAGCAGACGAAGCGTTATATTTATCCAAGGCTACGGGGAAGAATAGAGTCACACTGGGTGGTCAACCCATCCCTAGAGAAGCGATAAAGAGTTAACTATACAAGACCACAGTGCTACATTTTGTAGTAGCTGTGGTCTTTTTAATAGATTACTTGATGATTTGTAGTATTATGAAAATAATAACAATACTTGACATTAGGAGGCGCTATGGAGCCATTCAAGGATCGGCTGAGGTATATGAAAATACAGCAGGATAAACTTGCTAAGGAATACCAGGCATTAATTGCCGAATATGAAAGCCACGATTTAGTGAATGAAAATGAAGATTTGAAGAAGCAATATGAGGAACATAAGCTGGCTCTAGCGGATTTAAGGCAAGAGGTAGAGAAACTTCGCCAAGAGAACACAGAGCTAAGGACCACCCTAACGGAACAGATTCTAGACGAGAAGCTTAATATTCTGAGAATAACCCGCCAAAAGCTGCAGACCTATTTTCCTATGAATGGACTAGCCTATACGGATCGGTTGACGGCCTTTGAACAGGAAGCGAAACACCGTATTAAGCGTCTGCAGACTACACTCACTCGCCAGTTGAGTGATGATAAAGCGGAATTTACCGGGCGCCTTGGGGCAATTAATGCTGAACTAGATGAGGTAATCCTACTGCGCCGTCAGCAGCAAAAGGAAGCAGAGAAGGGCTTGCTGTCCGGGATAGACAGCCGCTTGAATGAATTTGCTACAGAGGAAGTCACGGAAGAGGTCATGCAGCGTAGACGAAAGCAGAATCAGATCGAGATGAAGATTGGCCTGGGTTGGATTAACCGGTTAGGTATTCTGCTTCTGATCCTGGCCGTGGGCGCGGCATTCCGATATAGCTACTCCACTTGGTTCAATGGGTATATGAAGGGCAGTGCCTTTTTCCTGCTAGGAGCAATTATGCTGGGTGGTGGAGAGTGGTTATTCCGTAAGGGGAGAGGGACCTTTGCTTTAGGCTTGCTCGGCGGAGGGATTTCCGTGCTGTATGGTTCAATCTTCTACAGCTACTTTTTACTGGATATTATCAGTATTTATGTCGGCCTGTCGTTATCTGTACTCGTTACACTTACGGCGGTGCTGCTGTCGCTAAGGTATGAGTCGCGGACGATCTGTTCACTCGGTCTTGTTGGGGGTTACTTGCCGTTATATTCTTACATATTCGCCTTTGGACTTACAGGCAGTGCTGTTTATGTGGCAATGGGTTACTTATTCCTGTTGAATATTTTTATTCTGCTGATTTCCTTCAGGAAGCGCTGGAGCATCGTCAACTATATCAGCTTCCTGTTCAATACACCTTCGATGCTGGTGCTGATCTCCTTGTCCGATAATCATGCGCTCAACATGGTGTATGCTGTTCTTACCTTTGCAATGTATCTTGGAATAACACTTTGGTATCCATTTAAATACCGCTCAAAGCTGTCTTGGTGGGATTTTTCACTATTGGGTTGTAACACGTTAATCAGCTGTTTAACCTTGTACAGTCTATTTCTTGATGCAGGCTTGGAGGATTACAAAGGGGCGCTTGCACTGCTCTTTTGTCTGATGTATCTGGGATTGGGGCGGCTGCTTGAAAAGCTTATGCCTCAGGAGAAGCAAAGCATGCTGTTGTTCTATGCGACCTCGTTGACCTTTGCAGTTCTGATGATTCCATTCCAGCTTGGGACAGCATGGTGGTCCATCGGCTGGCTGATAGAGGCAGTGGTTCTAGTTGTTTATGGAAATCTCGGTCGATTCAAAGGATTGGAACGGGCTGGTTGGGGGATCCTGCTGCTGTGTCTAGGGGTATTCTTTGGAATGAATGTGCCGCTGCAGGCAGCAGGAGGCAACAGCTTCCTGGACTACAATGATGCGTACTTTCCCTTGAAATATAGCTTCATTACAGCTGGAATGCTAATCGTAGCCTTATTATATGCAGTTCAACACAGTCGGAAAGATTGCCTGCTCTATAGTAGACCATTAGAGATTCAGCTGGCAGTTTGGTTCAAATATGCGGCACTGTTAAATTTCTGGACCTTTATTCTGTATGAATCGGGACGGCTGTATGATTGGCTTGTACCGCAGGATTTCTCGCATACCCTCTTCTATAATTGGCTTCTGATAGCACTGGTATCTATCGTCCTTGCGTATGTGCTGCCCAAGGTAAAGGTACTGTTTGACAGGGTTGTCAGATATTTTACGATGTTTCTGTATGGTATCGGCTACATCATTTGTCTGGCAATTACCGCCGGGCTACCAAGTCTACAGAGCGACTTCTCCCGGAATACAGGGGCTGATTATATTGCACTAGCTATACTGACTGTCTTCAATATCTTTGTCTGGTTTAGTGGTCGAGATCTGCTGATCACCATCATCAACCGGCAATACAAGAGCATTGAGCTGTATCCAGTTATTATGGCTGTCTATTTGCTGGGAATCATTACGGCCTTCCTGGGTGTCCAGCTGCAACTGAACGATGCGGGCTTAATCTTTAGTCTCGCCTATCTGCTGTTGGCCGTGCTGTTTATCATGTATGGCTTCGCCAAACGGTATGTATATATTCGACGTTTCGGCCTGGGTCTGACTCTGCTGGCAACAGGCAAGCTGCTGCTCTACGATTTAAGCTTGTTGAATACAGGTAGCAAAATCATTGCGTATGCCAGCTTCGGTTTGTGCCTATTGGGTATTTCGTATTTGTATCAAAGGGTATCTAACAGAATGGAGGAAGCTAATGCAGCGGGGCCGAAAGATACTACAAGTTAGTCTGTTGGCGTTGATCTGCATGATCACTTTACTCCTTCCTGGACACCACATTGCTGATGCCACTGCGATTGATGGCAGTTCCCAGTGGGGGTTCGCGAAACCCATTGAGCTTGCAGGAAAAGCTCCCTATCATGCCCTATATTTGGATGAAGAGGTCTATAGGGAGGCTGCCAATGACTTAAGGGATCTGCGTATTGTGGATGGTACGGGTAAATATGTTCCTTTTTATAGAGAGACCAGCATCACCGCTAAGGAAGAGCAGACCCTTACGTATTCCTCTGTACTGATCCATACCGCCAAGAAGGGATTGGATACATCCTTCGATTACAAAGTCACCCCTATTCGGGAGGACGCTGACATTCAGGCGAATAAGCTGGTATTCACGCTTCCAGATGAAGCATTTCTGAAGCATGTGCAGGTGTTGGGAAGCTATGATGGCAACGTATGGGAGTCTCTAACTAAGGGGGATTTATATTCTGCCGACGGGAAAGAGCAGAACAGTATCGAACTGGGCACGGCTTATAAATTCAGTTATTACCGCCTAGTCGTAGCGAATAACAGTGAGAATCTTAACTTCAGCACATTGCTGCTGCTTCATAATAGTACAGAGTTGAAGACAATAGACTATAAGCGGCTGCGGACCCCTACCTATAAGATTAAGGAGGTAGGAGATCAGACGCAGATTCTTGTTCAGAACAGCGACCTCTTGAAGGTCTCCAAGATAATGCTGAAGATTACAGGCAATTTTACCCGTAAGTACGAGTTGCTTGATAATAGTGGGCGGAATATCGAAACGCAAGGAGATGGAACGCTGTATCGGCTGGATTTCCAGGATGCTCAGATTACAGGCACAGTTATTGTACCTTCGACAACGGTTGCTGCTCCTTCCTTCACGATCGTAATTAATAATCATGATGATGCTCCTCTTCCTATTTCCGGGTTATCAACGGAATATTTGATCGACAAGCTGGTGTTTGCAGAAGAGGGAGCGGGACCCTACAAGTTGCTCTATGGCAACCCTGGGGCTTCTATACCACAATATGACATTGTTAATTTCAAAGCCCATATTGAAGGTGAGGGAGTGGTGCTTGCCAAGCTCGGAGCAGAAAGTGTTGTGCCTAAGACTAGTGTGGATTCCTCTTCGCAAGTAGGCTGGTTTCAGAGTAGGATTTGGTTTAATGGTGTCATTATCGCAGTGTCTTTGCTGCTCATTATAATGCTGATACGGAAGATGAATCGGACGTAAGAAAAGAGGACGTTTGAATGTACCAGACCTATATTTTTGATTTGTACGGCACGCTTATTGATATTCAGACCGATGAAGAACGTCCTGAAGTGTGGGAACGCTTGGCCCTTCATTTCAGTTATCAGGGGCTGCGTATCACCGGAGTGGAACTTATGGCGTTTTTTCTGCAGGAAAGAGATAGCCAGCTCGCTGAAGCCGCGAAGACATGCCAATTCCCTGATTTCGTAATGGAGAAGGTCTTCTTGGCTGTGGCTCGGCAACTGGGAGGAGAACCAGCACTACCTTGGCTGCATGAAACCGTAAGGTGGCTGCGAACATTATCTATGCAGCATATCGCACTGTATGATGGTGTTGTTGAGATTCTAAGAACACTAAGATCACGCGGCAAAAAAGTATTCCTGCTCTCCAATGGTCAGAAGACCTTTATCGAAGCGGAGTTAACGATGCTGGGTATCTTGCATTTATTCGATGGCATTGCGATCTCTTCAGTGGCTGGCATAAGCAAGCCTGATCCGCTCTTCTATCAATATCTAGCCAGTACGTATGGAGCTGATCTTAGCTCGGCGCTTATGATCGGTAATGATCCACGCACAGATATTGCAGGTGCTAGTGCGATTGGAATGGACTCCTGTTACATTCAGACGGCTTCCTCGCCCTCCAACATCCAGGTGAACAGTACTGTGCAAATATGGGATGGCGATTTACGGAAGATTCCGGGTTGGAACCAATAGCTGACAGACAAGAGTCCCCCTATTCCGGCTGAACAAGAAGCTGGATAGGGGGACTCATTTTATTGTAGACACTGGACTCTTTGGCACGCTTATAAAGATTAAATAACACCTTCGGCCAGCATGGCCTCGGCTACCTTTATGAATCCGGCAATGTTAGCGCCGACGAGAAGATTGCCAGGTTGTCCGTAGGTCTCAGCAGCTTCGACGGTTTGACGGTAAATATTGCGTATGATTTCATGCAATTTGTCATCGACCTCCTCGAAGCTCCAGGATTGCCGCATGCTGTTCTGGGCCATTTCCAGTGCGGATACGGCTACGCCTCCGGCATTGGCAGCTTTGGCTGGGGCGAAGAGAACCTCCGCTTGTTGGAACAGAGCAATAGCCCCCAGAGTAGAAGGCATATTAGCCCCTTCGCCAACGGCTTTTACACCATTGGTAATCAAGAGCTTGGCCAGCTCCTCATTAATTTCATTCTGTGTAGCACACGGAAGCGCAATATCACAGGGGATCGTCCAGATTTGCGGGGACCCCGCAGTATAGACAGCCCCCGGATGTTCTAGTACATATTCGCTAATCCGCTTTCGTTCCACTTCCTTAATCCGCCGGACCGTATCAATATGAATACCATCCTCATCATGGAGATAGCCGTCAGAATCGCTGCAGGCCACTACTTTTGCTCCCAGCTGTTCTGCCTTCTGCATGGCATAAATGGCCACATTACCAGAGCCTGATACAATCACTCGGCTGCCTTTAATCTCTATTCCCTTGGTCTTCAGCATTTCGTTAACAAAATAAACAGCACCGTAACCGGTAGCTTCTGTCCGTGCCTCACTACCCCCGTATACTGTGCCCTTTCCGGTGAGTACACCAGCCGGGTAACCTCCACGGATTCGCTTGTATTGTCCAAACAAATATCCGATTTCACGGGCCCCTACGCCTATATCACCTGCAGGCACATCTTGCTCCGACCCGATGTAGCGCTGCAACTCGGTCATGAAGCTTTGGGCAAACCGCATGATCTCCCCATCCGATTTGCCCTTTGGATCAAAGTCAGAACCCCCCTTGCCCCCACCAATGTGCTGGCCAGTCAGAGCGTTCTTGAATATTTGTTCGAAGCCGAGGAATTTAATAATGCTGGCATTAACGGATGGATGAAAGCGGAGTCCACCTTTGTAAGGTCCAAGCGCACTGCTGAACTGCACACGATAACCTCGGTTAACCCTTATCTTGCCTGAATCATCCGTCCAAGGAACACGAAAGGAAATCATCCGTTCCGGTTCGACCAGCCGCTCCAGAATGGAATGCTTCTGATATTTCGGTTCTGCGGCAAGAATAGGGAGCAAGGTTTCCAAAAATTCTTTTACAGCCTGATGGAACTCCGTTTCCTGTGGATTGCGCGCAACAACCTCTAAGTATGTATTCTCAATGTAACGCTGGGCCTCAGAACTCATGAAACTCATGAACGCAACCACCTTTACTTAGAGTGTAGGCTAGATTAGATCATTTCCTGCAGGTACATTCGGGTACCCCCAGATACGTATAGCTTGGCACAAGTAGACGCTAGCTACAACTTTTTGCTTAAACAACCTTATTCAAGTGAAATGCTCCTGAAAATAACGTTAACTCAACGGTTGCAAAGTGCTCAACTAGCTCAACTATATTGTGAAATTGAAGACAAACCCTGTTCTGCCGTATAATGAATCCACACTCTTAATATTGCTAACGGAAAGAAGGGAATCTATGATGAGCCTAATCATCATCTTGGCCTCAATCGTGGTCTTGATAGCTGCTGCATATATCATGATGACTTTTTATCCTACATTTGGAGGTCGGGCATCCAAAAAGGATAGAGCGCTCATTAAGAAGTCTGCTCACTATGACCAAGGTAAATTTATCAATCTGCTCCCGGAAGATACAATCAATAGCCTGGGCAGCAATATGTCCATCTTAACGGACTTTATCAAAGGCAATCCACGCGCTAAGCCTACTATGCCCTTGCTGCCAAAGTCCATGCTTCCTGCAGCTATCCAACATAATAAGGAAACCAAGGTAACTTGGTTCGGGCATTCAGCTGTATTGCTGGAGATCAATGGCGTTACATTATTTCTTGATCCCATGCTGGGGCGCGCACCGTCTCCGTTTCCCTTTATTGGAGGAAAACGGTTCAGCAAGCAGTTGCCGATTGAGATCGCGGATCTTCCATTAGTTGATATCATACTGCTGTCTCATGATCACTATGACCATCTCGACTATGGTTCGATTAAGCAACTGATGCACAAAGCTTCTATGTTTATCGTACCCATTGGTGTAGGTGCTCATCTGGAGCGTTGGGGGGTGCCGCGCGAGAAGATTCAGGAGCATGATTGGTGGGATGAGTTTCAGTATGCCGGGCTGACTTTTGCCAGCACCCCAGCCCGGCATTTTTCCGGAAGGAGTCTTCTGGACCGTAACTCCACACTCTGGTGTTCCTGGGTGATTCAAGGGGAGGATACTAAGGTATTCTTTAGCGGGGATAGTGGTTACGGCCCGCACTTCAAGGAGATCGGCAATAAATACGGACCTTTTGATCTGACGCTAATGGAGTGTGGCCAATATGATAAGCGTTGGTCATCTATCCATATGATGCCGGAGCAGACGGTTCAGGCGCATTTGGATGTGCAGGGCAAGCTGATGATTCCGATTCATTGGGCGGCCTTTACGCTCTCTATGCATGATTGGAACGATCCCGTCGAGCGGGCTTGGAAAGCTGCGAAGGAACGGGGAGCTTTATTGGCGACGCCTAGGATCGGAGAGACCGTCTATGTAGGCTCAATGGAATATCCCTCCTCAACATGGTGGCGATAAGCAATAAAGACGCAGATGCGGGACAAAGTGTGCTACAATGTTTTTGCAAAATGGACTTGAGGGAGCTGATAAAATGAGTGATGAAGTAAACGAGCAGGAAATGATAACGGTGATCTCCGCTGAGACTAAGGTTGACCCGGCATTGATTAGATTGGTGCTGAAGCATGAACTGACCTTTATTAATAAGGCCAAGGCTAATGCTAAGGGTGAAGTTGATATCGACAATGATGATTTGGTTGATTATGTTACTTCCCAACGTGATGTGCAGCTGGATGAATTGACTGTAGAGACTATACTTGATGCCGAAATGGATTATCTGATGGACAAAGGTTTGGCCGGTTATATCGATTAAACCCTTATTACATGCGGCTCATTGCCCAAATTTCAGGGTTGGTGAGCCGAGCGTAATAATTAAATTATAAAATAGTTTGCCTTGTCCTTTGCTTTCGTAAAATAAGTGTGATACAATGAAGTCAGTCATAAATAACCCTTAATTCACATATTGTAAAAGGTTATCATTGTGAGTATGAATCCTTTTCCAATGTGTGAATTTTTATTTGTTCGTACAATACGTAGGAATAAAAGGACATGTGTTAAATAAAATATTGGAGGTAATTATTATGCAAACAGGAACAGTGAAATGGTTTAACGCAGACAAAGGATTTGGCTTTATCGAGGTTGAAGGTGGAAGTGACGTATTCGTACATTTCTCCGCAATCACTGGCGACGGCTTCAAATCTTTGGACGAAGGCCAACGTGTTGAGTTCAACGTAACTCAAGGCGCTCGTGGACCACAGGCAGAAAACGTAGTAAAACTGTAATTTCAAATTCAAGCTGTCCTTAACTCAAGTTGAGGGCAGCTTTTTTTTCTCTGTAATTCTCATCGCAGCATGTCATGGCATCCTGTAGGGATGGTGAAATCGTCTCGATTCGAACCAAGGAGGGGTATTTATGTATTTTCGTAAAAAAGCGCTAGAGGATCTTCCACAAGAAGACACAGCGATTTGGTCCTGCACAAAGGAAGATTGCACAGGTTGGATGCGCGATAATTTTGCGTTTCAATATATTCCTACCTGCTGGCAATGTAACTCTCCGATGACTAGAAGTATGAAGATACTGCCTATGCTTGTGAATACGAATTTTGAAATGAAGGCAATTAAGAAGGGTATTACGATTAAGTAAGCTTTTCTTACTCCTTAAAATAGAATTAGAACCTACAAATAGATCCTTCAATGGCCTGTCCCCTTAGTAACGGGCAGTCTTTTTTTTGCTGTTTAATTGCTTTTTTCTGATTGGATTAGCGTCTAACTGTGAACCTTAAATAGACACTTTGCAAAAGGTGCGCTGTTTAAGGTTTTTTTTGTTGTTTAATGCAACTAGGCAAGTTTCCCTTGACAATGGATGGTACTTCGGCAAAATAGAGTTGGAAACGCTAACAGTGAAAGAAGGAATTTAGGTGTACGAGAAATTCAAGGAATTTAATACCTTGCGCAACCAAATATTCATCGGTTTTTTACTGGTTATGCTCATTATTATTTCAGTAGCGGGTTCATTTGTGTATGATAGGGTATCTTATCTGCTCAAAAATAATGCTGAACGGCATATTGAGCAAACGGCTGTTCAGGCCAACGGCCGATTGGACGCTTTGATCGGACAGATTGATAGTCTGATGGGGCAAGTTGCGAATCATCCAACCGTCCAGCAATTGCTGCTGGAGGAAATTAACGGGAAGAAGGTATCCTTTAATCAGCGTCAGTCACTGCTGCAGATCGTCTCCAGCTACCAGACCTATATGCCAAGTGTGGGTTCTTTAGAGCTCTACACCGCTGATAATCAACTGTTATTTCCAATCAAGGACGGCAACTTAAGTACACGAATTGACAGCCGTTATATTATAGAGGCTAATGAGCAAAAAGGGCGCTTGGTGTGGATTGGTGTGGACCCGAGTGATAGTGAGAGCTTGTTGGCTATTCGGCAGGTCAGTCTGATGGACCGCTGGTTCTCGCGTGGGGGTTATCTAATCGCCCGCATTCAGCGGAGCTACTTCCAGCTTAATGATCCGCTCTCCAGTAGTGACAGTGGGGAATCTATCCTGCTCGTGAATGATGAAGGCCAGCTGCTGGGTGGCAGCCAAACACCACAAGGAGATCTATTGCTGCTGCTCAATAGTGAGAAGCAGACCGTTAACTACATAGGCAAAGAATATGTCAAAGTAAAGCTGCGCTCAGAGAAGACGAATTGGACATTGCTGGTCTTGACCCCGGTCAGTTATGTCACGGCAGGGCTCTCCATGTTGAAGACGGTGCTGCTGGCCTCAGGCGGCATAGGGACCTTATTATTTCTCATTATGTCTTTCGTTCTGTCCACTATGATCACACGTCCGATCATTCATTTGATCCGGGCGATGCGCAAGTCCCGCTTTGGAGTACTGACCCCGAATACGGAAAGAGTATCGACAATGGAATTAAGGGAACTAAACTATACTTATAACAGCATGGTTAAGAATATGAATGATTTGATTCAGGTTGTTTATGAAAAAGAAGTGCTGCAAAGCCGCACTGAGCTTAAAGCGTTGCAGGCGCAAATTAATCCTCATTTTCTGTTCAACACGCTGGAGGCATTCAACTGGTCGCTTGAGGAGAAAGGAGAAACGGAACTGGCTGGTTTGGTAGTCGCCATGTCGAGACTGTTTCGTTATATTATTGGCAATTCCAACAAAGAAGAATGGGTCACTATCGGTGAAGAGTTGGAGCAGGTGAAGCGTTATTTGCGGATTATGGAGATGAGATTAGGTGACAGGCTCTCCTGGGAGATTGAGTTGTCTCCAGAGGAAGCGAGCGTACCCGTGCCCAAGCTGCTTATTCAACCGATTATAGAGAATGCTATTCTGCATGGAGTAGAGAGCAGTATAGGTAAAGGGACGATAAGAGTCGTTATTATAGCAGCTGCCACTGAAGGGTGGACCAAGATTGCTGTGCAGGACAATGGTCCTGGCATGGATGAGGAGAAGCTGCGGGCGTTATACGGTACGTTGGAAGGTGGACCCTCTATCTCAACCAAGGGGACAGGTGTGGGTTTAGTTAACGTTCAGCGACGACTGAAGCTCTATTATGGCTCGGAAGGCGTGAAGATACAGGGGTTAGTGATTGAGAGCAAACCGTCTGAAGGGACGCGGATCACTTTTGAAATCCCCAAGAATGGAGGACATATTTATGAGGCTGACCACTAGAACGATTTTGATTGTCGATGACGAGCCAAGAACACGGCAGGGGATTAAGCAGACGCTGGAAATTTGGGCAGCAGGACGCTATAGTGTCGAAACTGCGGATAATGGCGTAGAAGCACAAGAGCGGCTGCAGCAGGGGCGGGTACATTTGCTGATTACCGATGTCCGTATGCCTGAAATCAGCGGCTTGGATTTGATTCGTTCACTAAAGGGAGAAACCCGCAAGCCGGTTATTATAGTCATATCAGGATATGCCGAATTCCAGTATGTGCAGGAAGCGATGCGGCTCGGGGCGGTCAATTATCTGCTCAAACCACTGGACAAGGAGGAGCTTCTGCAGGTAGTTGAGGGTGCGCTGAAACTGGAGGAAGAAGGACAGCGACGGGAGAAAATGGAGAAAATGGTTGACCCGAAGCTGTTGGAGATGGACTCTGAACAGGCCGGTATGGGCGAGCCTGTTAAGGAAGCCCTAGCCTATGTGGAGCAGCATTTGCATGAACAGCTGACCATGGCCGAGATTGCCGGACGAATTCATCTCAATGCCAGCTACTTCAGCGTGCTGTTCAAGGAGCAAACAGGGGTGTCTTTTAGCGAATATTTATCGCGGCTCCGGGTACAACGGGCGAAGGAATTGCTGTTGCAGACCCGACTGTCCATCGGAGAAATTGGGGAGCGGGTCGGCTACAAGACTGATAAATATTTCATCAAAGTATTCAAATCCTTAGAGGATATCAGCCCGAGTCGTTACCGCCAGCAGCTAAATGGCCAGCAAGAGGATATCCAATAGAAGTGGTGTTATAGCCAATGAGTGTGGCCTTATGAGCAGTAGAAAGCCATGATAGAATAACTGTGAGAGCGGTTACACTAAACGCACAACCTAAAAATGGGGGTTAAAGTAAATGTCTAAGAACAAATTGACTAAGGGTTTGGTTCTGTCTTTTGTCCTAGCACTCGTTCTGTCCGGATGTGGCGGCGGAGCGAATAATAATGCAGCGGGAGATTCAACGGCTCCAGCAGCAAATGATGCAGCGAAGAAAGTAACCATTAATATGATGCACTTATGGCCGGCGGGACTTTCGGCTCAACAGAATAAATTGGTCAGCCAGATTCTGGATGATTACCAAAAAGAAAATCCAAACGTAACCATTAAGACAGAAGTTCTGGAGAATGAGCAATATAAAAATAAACTCAAAGTATTGTCTGCTTCCAACGAGCTCCCCGATGTAGGGATCACTTGGGCAGCGGGATTCATGGAGCCTTATGTACAAGGCGGACTATTCGCACCACTCGATGATATTCTGAATGGTCCGGAGCTTAAAGATAAATTTGTTCCTGGTACTACAGAAGGCTTCCAAATTGACGGTAAAACTTATGGGTTGCCGATTGAGCTGAACATCACCCCAATTTACTACAACAAAGAGATCTTCAAAAAATACAATCTGGAAGTACCAACCACATATGAACAATTTAAGCAAGTTGTGAAAACGCTATCAGATAATGGCGTTGCCCCAATCGCACTTGGGAATAAAGACCGTTGGACAGGTTCCCTGTGGTATATGTATCTAGCAGACCGGATCGCCGGCAGCGATACACTGAAGAAAGCGATTGATGGATCGGGTTCGTTTGAAGATCCAGGCCTGATTAAGGCTGCTGCTGAAGTACAGAGTCTGGTAGATATGAACGCGTTCAACAAAGGCTTCAACGGCTTGTCCAATGATGAAGGCAAAGCTGAATTCATGAATGAAAATGCGGCAATGTTTTTAATGGGCTCGTGGGAGCTTGCCAACTTCACCACTAATCCTGATATCCCGCAGGAATTTAAAGACAAGGTTGGCTTCTTTAAATTCCCTACAGTGGAAGGCGGTAAAGGAAACATTAACAGTTGGGTAGGCGGTCCTGGGGTTGCCTTATTCGTAGCTGAGAATTCCAAAGTAAAAGAAGAAGCGAAAGCTTTTGTAGAATACTTCGTATCCAAATGGGGTGAAGATGCGGTAACAACAGCAGGCGTAATTCCAGCTACTAAAGTGGATACGACAAAAGCCGGTCTGCCGCAAATGTATATTGATGTCCTTAATGAGCTGAATAACGCTAGCAGTATTACCCTCTTTGCAGACGTACAAATGAAACCTAATGCTGCGCAGATCCATCTGGATATGATTCAGGCGCTATTCGGCAAAGCGGTGACGCCGGAACAATTTGTAGATAAACACAAGGAAGCTGTCGAAAAAGGAAACTGATGAAGTAAGAGAAAGTTCAGAGCGGAGCGTATCCGGGTAGGATGTGGAGCGTTCCGCTCCCTCTATAAAGAGAAGGAGAGGGAGGAGACGAGATCATGGATAAAGTAATGTCTAACAAGCTGGTAATTGCCTTATATGTGCTTCCATCCTTGTTGCTGATTTTGGGGATTATCTATATTCCAATTGTGTTTACCGGTTACTATGGGTTAAATGAATGGAACGGAATAGGCAAGATGACCTTTATTGGCCTCGACAATTATAAACATCTGATTAAAGATGCCGCATTCTGGCAGAGCGCGTACCATTCCTTGCTGCTTGCCGTATTCTCTGGGATTAGTCTTATCGGGTATTTAGCGGTAGCACTTGTATTATCCGGGAAAATTAAGGGAGCTAATTTGCTCCGTAAAATCTATCTGGTTCCTATGCTGCTGTCTTCAGTAGCGATTGCTCAGCTGTGGATGAAAATCTATCATCCCACGAATGGGGTGCTGAATACTTTCCTCATCTCCATTGGTGTGGATAATCCACCCTTATGGCTGGCGGACCCTTCCATTGTACTGATATCATTGTTCGTGCCAATTATCTGGCAATATGCCGGCTTTTATATTTTGATTTATTATGCAGCTTTGAAGAACATTCCTGAATCGCTCATGGAGGCGGCACGAATTGATGGGGCTAGCCCTTGGCAGATTGCTCTCCGCATTAGACTGCCTCTGATGAGTGAAGTCATTAAGGTAACTGTTGTGCTGTCGCTAGTAGGTTCCCTGAAATACTTCGACCTGATTTATGTTATGACCAACGGAGGACCTAATGGAGCAAGTGAAGTAATGGCGTCATATATGTATCGTCAGGCTTTCAAGAGCTTTGATTTCGGCTACGGAAGTGCTGTCGGATTCTTCCTGCTGCTGATCTGTCTGGTGGCGACCTTCTTGATTCGTAAAGCTACGGCATCCAAGGAGACGATCCAGTACTCTTAATCATTATTGGCAGAAAGGAGAATCATTATTATGAGATCTGAAGTAATAGCGGGTTACCCGCTTGGACAACAGCAGAGCGGTCGATCACTGCTACAAAAAACAGGATATTTCTTCATGTATGCAGGCCTTATCGCTGTGGCTGTAGTTCAGATTTTGCCGCTAGTTTGGCTGCTGATCTTTTCATTGAAGAGCAATCAGGAAGTATTCAAAATGGCACCGTTCGCCATTCCGGCCCATCCGCATTGGGCAAATTACGTCAATGTGTGGACGAATGGTAACATCGCACAGTATTTTTTTAACAGTGTATGGATTACTGTAGTGTCACTAGTGTTAACTGTAATGCTGGCTAGTTTTGTTACCTTTGCCTTGACTCGCATGAAATGGAAAAGCAAATCCCTCGTGCTCGGCTTGTTTATGGTTGGATTAATGATTCCAGTCCATTCTACGCTCATACCGTTATTCAGCACCTTTCAAAAGCTGCATTTAACGGATAATCCGCTTTCGATTATTTTAGCGTATGTGGCCTTTAACCTGCCTACTACGATCATGATATTGCTCGGATTCTATTATGCATTGCCGAAGGAAGTGGAGGAGGCAGCAATCATCGATGGCTGCTCTGTCAACACTATGTTTTTCCGAATTGTGCTTCCTATGACAGCGTCGGTGCTGGCTACCACAGCCATTATTAATATGATTTATAACTGGAACGAGTTTATCTTCGTCAACACCTTCATCAGCTCGGATAAGTATAAGACATTAACGGTCGGTGTGCAGAATTTCATCGGGCAGTATACAACGGACTGGGGGGCTATCGGCGCTACGCTGATGATCAGCATCTTGCCGATTCTGATCGTGTTTCTGCTCCTGAGTAACCGGATTGTAGAAGGAATAGCAGCCGGATCGGTTAAAGGTTAAAGGAAAAGGTTGAAGGAAAAATAGCAAACAGCCCGGCGCCGTGATGGCGTCGGGCTGTTTTGGGTTGCGCATTATAGGCTAATTTAAAGTTGCAGCAGGAGGTCCATCAGGCTGCACAACCTCATGTTCAATGAGTCCGTGTTTCTCCCATGCCCGGCTCTTCCAGCGGAAGAACATAATGACCGCTCTTACCCATTCATCAAAGGCGGTGGCGATCCACACTCCAGCAAGGCCAAGGTGAAGCTGGAATACCAGTACATAGCCAAGGGGCAAGCTCATGCAGACCATAGAGATCAGACCCATGTAGACGGGGAATTTGGCATCTCCAGAAGCACGTAAAGAGTTGATGATGACCAGATTACAGGTCCGGCCGGTCTCGAGGAAGAAGCTGAGCAGAATCACTTGAGAACCCAATGTAATAATGCTCTCGTTATTGGTGAAGAGTCCAAATAGGGGTACCCGGAAGAAGATTACTAGGGCATCCATGATCACCGTGACCAGTAACGCCCACTTCACACTGGAGAACACACGTGTATAGGCTTCCTCAGGCCGTCTTGCACCGACCAGGTGACCGACAATAATGGAGGTTCCCATCGACACGGCTACACTGAACAGAAAGATATAACTGGAAATGTTGAGTGCATATTGGCGCGTAGCCATGGCCTCAGCACCTAAATATGTAATATACAGTGTAAATACAAGCTGGCAGGACTGATAGGTTATCGATTCAAAAGCGGATGGGATGCCAATCTTGAGAATTTGCAGTACATACTTTTTGGATAGATGAATGTAATAGCTCCACTTCACCCGCACCTCTAGAATTCTGTAGAGCAGCAGGAAGAACAAGATCAAGCAGATGAATCGGCTGGTAATCGTAGAGATGGCCGCACCCTTTACGCCAAGCGCCGGAAAGCCGAAATGGCCAAAGATTAAGGTGTAATTCCCGACCACATGAATGACGTTCATCAGCAGGGAGACTACCATAGTCTGTTTAGTGAAGCCGTGAGTGCGGATTGTGGTTGCCAAGGCATTAATCAAGGCCTGAAGAAAAATACCACCCCCGACGATATTCATGTACGCTTTGGCATGGACGAGAATATCACCTTTTACATTCATGGCGGTCAGCAGATTACCCCCGAACGACAATAAAAATGTACTTAGAATAATACCAACCAACAGATTTAAGGTAATGGCATTGCCGGTCACCTGTGCAGCTTCCTGTGGTTTTTTGGAGCCGAGATATTGGGAGACGACAATAGCTGCTCCATTTCCGATTACACTGAGTATCAAAATGGCTATAACAATAATCTGATTCGCCGCACCTACACCGGCTACGGCATCGTCAGACACGGAACTGATCATAAATGTATCTACGCTGCCCATGAGCATAAACAGGAACAGCTCCAGAAAAATCGGCCAAGTCAGCTTTAATAGATTAAACTCCTGAAGTTTGTTTTCCTCCATCGTGCACCTTCTTATTTAAACTATGATTTCTTTACTAAACAAATTGTAATGTTAGCACAGCTTCTATAATAAATCAGTAAATTTACCGAAATAATACAAAAAAATATTATGGTTACCCATTTCCTAAAATGGAACCTTTAGCAGCACAGTAGTATCCTACAGGTAACTACCTCACCATAAAGTGCCTACTTCCTTTATCGACTGTATAAACCTAGAATGAGTATAACACTTACTAAAATACATTAAACGAGGAGATTATACTTAATATGAAATTGCAGTTAGCACTCGATCTAGTGGATATTGCCGGAGCCAAAGAAATTGTAGCTCAAGTAGCCGAATATATAGATGTTGTTGAAATAGGAACACCGATCGTGATTAACGAAGGGCTGCACGCAGTGCGAGCCATGAAGGAAGCTTTCCCAGCGCTGACCGTTTTGGCCGATCTGAAAATAATGGATGCAGGCGGATATGAAGTGATGAAGGCTGTAGAAGCAGGTGCAGACATTGTTACTGTACTGGGCGTTTCCGCGGATTCGACTATTAGAGGCGCTGTTCTGGAGGCTAAAAAGTCGAATAAATTGATTCTGGTTGATCTGATCAGCGTGAAGGATATTAAGACTAGAGCGGCTGAAGTGGACGCACTTGGCGTAGATTATATCTGTGTCCATTCTGGGTATGACCATCAGGCTGAAGGCAAAAACTCCTTCGCTGATTTGCAAGCGATCAAGAGTGTTGTCAAGAATGCGAAAACGGCGATTGCCGGTGGTATTAAGCTGAGCACGTTGCCGGAAGTTATCGCAGCAAATCCCGATCTTGTGATTGTGGGTGGCGGCATCACTGGCGAAGCTGATATCAAAGCGGCGGCAGCTGAAATGAAACGTCTCGTTAGCCAGGCTTAAAGCTAGTATGAATACAGTAGAATACGCACAGGAGATAATAAAAGAACTGCAGAGTTCAGTATCTCAGCTTGGTGAAGCAGATACAGAGCAAATGGCTGAGTTACTTCTGCGCTCGGATAAGGTGTTCGTGGCTGGTGCAGGCCGATCTGGATTGATGGGGAGGGCCTTCGCCATGCGGCTCATGCAGGCTGGCAAAGACGCCTATGTCGTGGGTGAAACTGTAACGCCGGGCATTGCTGCGGAAGATGTGCTGGTGCTCGGTACAGGCTCTGGTGAAACACAAGGACTGGTCTCTATGGCGGAAAAAGCCAAATCGCTGGGTGCAGCGGTTGTAGCGGTCACGCTTACGCCGGAATCGACAATCGGACAGTTGGCGGACTATACCGTGAAGCTGCCGGGTGCGCCCAAGGATCAGACTGGCGGCAGTTCTATCACTATTCAGCCCATGGCCTCTTTATTTGAACAGACACTGCTGGTATTTTATGATGCAGTCATCCTGCGGATGATGGAGAAGACTGGACAGACTACTCAGCGGATGTTCGGTAAACATGCCAATCTAGAGTAACGTAAAAGACGGATAACCTTCCTCATGGAGTGGTTGTTCGTCTTTTGTAGTATGATGAAGTGTGAGAGGAGGCCACTAAAATATGGCTACTGAGATTAAAGACCGTATCAATCTGAAGGAAATCAATTGTGAGAAGGAATTGACGCTTGCCGTAATCGGTGGGAAATGGAAGCTGATTATTTTGTGGCATCTCGGCCTTGAAGGAACCAAACGGTTTAGTGAACTCAAGCGGCTGATTCCGCATATTACGCAAAAGATGTTAACGAATCAGCTGCGTGAGTTGGAAGAGGATCAGCTTGTGCTAAGGAAAGTGTATGCGGAGGTTCCGCCAAAAGTGGAATATTCCTTGACAGAGTATGGTGACAGTTTGCTACCGGTTTTGCGCATGATGTATGATTGGGGCAAAAGCTATGGTGAGAATGTGATTTGGAAGGATGCACCACCCACTAATAAGTGCTGAGTGCATTTATATAAAAGCTCAATCATTCGAAAACGGAGGGATTTATTCAGATGTCGAAAACAGACTATACCCCACTCTTGGAGTCATTCCAATTTAAGAACGGATTTACATTGAAGAATCATGTAGTCATGGCGCCTATGACCAATTTCTCTTCTCTTCCAGACGGATCAGTATCCGATGAAGAGGTGAGCTACTATATTCGCCGCTCTATGGGAGCTGGAATGGTTATTACAGCTTGTGTGTATGTATCTGCTGGTGGGAAAGGTTTCCCAGGCGAATTTGGTGCGGACAAGGATGAAATGCTTCCGAGTCTGAGCAAATTAGCTGCTGCCATTAAGGGTGAGGGAGCTAAGGCGATCCTGCAAATCTTCCATGGCGGCCGACAATGTCCACCTGAGCTGCTGCCTGATGGACAGACCGTTAGCGCAAGCAACGTTCCGGCAGAATTACCGAGTGGCGGGAACGGACCGGTTCCCCGTGCCCTAAGTGAAGCTGAAATCTTAAGTATCATCTCTGATTTCGGTGAGGCTACACGCCGAGCTATCACAGCTGGCTTTGATGGTGTAGAAATTCACGGTGCGAACGGTTATTTACTGCAGCAATTCTTCTCTCCGCATTCCAACACGCGTGAGGATCGTTGGGGCGGAAGTCTGGAGAAACGCTTGACCTTCCCGCTTGCAGTTGTAGATGAAGTGAAACGGGTGGTGAAGGAGCATGCTAAGTCACCATTTCTCTTGGGCTACCGCTTCTCTCCGGAAGAGCCGGAAACTCCAGGGATCACGATGGCCGAAACTTTTGCGCTGATTGATGCGCTGAGTGCTCGTGAACTTGATTATCTGCATGTTTCACTGCAGGATTTCTGGTCTCTGCCCCGCCGTGGTACCGAAGATAGCCGGCCGCGCATTGAACAGATTGTTGATCGTGTCGCAGGCAAGCTGCCGGTCATCGGAGTAGGATCACTCTACAGTCCTGACGATGCGCTTAAGGCTCTGCAGACAGGGATTGCACTTGTTGCATTAGGTCGGCCGCTCTTGATTGATCCGGATTGGGTTCAAAAAGTAGCCGAAGGACGTGAAGCGGATATTCAAAGCGCACTGGACCTCTCTGCACAATCATCGCTGGTGATACCTAATCCGCTGTGGGGTGCTTTAACCCATACGCCGGGCTGGCTGCCGATCAAGGCCTAAGAAAAATACTATAATAGGAGCTTAGACTCCAGTTGCAAGCCAAAGTAACCCCTGAATACCGCTGTACTAGGGTATTCAGGGGTTATTTGGTCTGTACTCTTAGAGGTTAATGGAGATATTACGCTTTTTGTTCAAACAGCTTGGCAATTTCAACGATAACGTTGACGGCTTTAACCATATTATCTGCGGAGACATATTCGAACTTGCCGTGGAAGTTCTCACCACCGGTAAAAATATTAGGCGTTGGCAGTCCCATATAGGACAGCTGTGAGCCATCTGTTCCTCCGCGAATTGGGCGGATAATCGGCGCTATTCCAAGGTTTTCCATCGCTTCATGGGCAATATCGACGATATGGCGCACCGGTTCTATTTTCTCGCGCATATTGTAATATTGGTCATTCATTTCAAGCACGATATTATTGTCGCCGTAGGTGGTCTTAAATTCATCAACGATGGCTGCGATATGACCTTTGCGTGTCTCAAATTGCTGGCGGTCGAAGTCGCGGATAATATATTGCAGCTTGCTATGCTCAGCAGTGCCCTGCATAGAAATCAGATGGTAGAAGCCTTCATATCCATCAGTGAACTCCGGCGCTTCTCCAGCTGGCAGCCTAAGGTGGAAAGCCATAGCGATCTTCGCGGAATGAACCATTTTTCCTTTTGCTGTGCCGGGATGTACGTTAACCCCATGGAAGGTGATTTTGGCTGCAGCCGCATTGAAGCTCTCATACTCAAGCTCTCCGAGCGGTCCACCATCCACGGTGTAGGCATAGGTTGCGCCAAAGGCGGCCACATCAAATTTATGCGGTCCGCGTCCGATCTCCTCATCAGGAGTGAAGGCGACCCTGATCTTGCCATGCTTAATTTCCGGGTGTTCTAGAAGATAGACCATCGCCGTCATAATCTCGGCAATTCCAGCCTTATTGTCTGCTCCAAGCAGCGTTGTACCATCGGTCGTAATCAGTGTATGCCCTTTATACTCCAATAACTCAGGAAAGCTCTCCGTGGACATTACTACATTCAACTCTTTGTTCAAAACAATATCGGTACCCTCATAGTTCTCGATAATTTGCGGCTTTACATCCTTACCGGTAAAATCAGTTGCTGTATCCAGATGCGCCAGAAATCCGAGAGTGGGAACTTCCTTCTTGCTGTTAGCCGGGAGAGTGGCCATGACATAACCATGCTCGTCCACTTGTACTTCTACCAGACCGATTTGCTTAAGCTCCTCAACCAGCTTATGCGCAAGCACCAGCTGTCCTGGAGTGGAAGGACAGACCTCATTATCCTCATTCGATTGTGTATCCATTTGAGCATAGGAAATAAAACGTGCCATAACTTCTTGCTTCAATCTTGTCATCTCCTCTTCATCTACGTATGTATATAGTATCACGATCCAGGCAAGGTCTCATCCCCTCCAACCAGTTTAGCTGTAAGCAAATATCTATCCGGGGCTGAACCAACATAAGAAAAAGGGTAACAAGTAATCAGGGTAAGGATCGGTTCAGCACTTTGCTTGATCGCGCCCCGTTCCTGCCCATCTACAATGCTGCTGCCAGTGACCTTGTAGACAAATTTTCCGTCTGCGGATTCTACTTCGATCAGATCATTTTTCTTCAGCTCTCCCAGGCCGCGAAATACAGTGTCGCGGTGACCGGCCAGTACGCTGTTGCCAATACCCCCTAAAGCTGCGCTGCCTTTATAATGTCCGGCTCCTTTCTTTAATTGACGACTTGCAGTACCTTCCACAATGGCAACCTTCTTATGGATAGAGGGGAACGAAATCTCCCCTATAATTTCTCCTTCGGTATAGCTTGGAGCGGAGCTTGAGTTTTGTTGGACAGGACTGACCATCCCTTCGGGAAGAGGTGTTTCTTCGCGCGACAAGGCGTGTGCGGAGGCTTCCTCCCTCTTTTTCGACCATTCATTCAAGGCATTATGGGCTTCTATGGGTGCTTTGATCACCTGAACCACTGAATATAGCAATACAAACAAAGAGAGCATGAAGATGAGCTTCACGGTAATTAAAAGACCGGAACGCTTCTTCATACTCTCTCCTCCAGACTTTGATCAGCATGTTTGTTATCGTTTGGTTCTCAGTCTGCGCAGAATCATAATGCTAATAATAGCTATTGGCAAGCTGATGAGAATCAGGTTATACCAAGGCTCAGCGGTGTTTGGTAGTTTATCCCCTGCATCAGAGGCACCGAGCGGAAGTTCATCATCGGGCACTGTGATCTCATGATCAGGCGATGGTGTTGTTATATTGTCGGTAGTGCTGCCTGCGACTGGTGTAGGCGTAGGTGTATTCTCTCCATTAATATCGCTGCCTCCCAGTGGGATTGGTGCGTCGGTAGCGACGATTTCCCCTTCTGTTGGGGAAGCCGAGGGAGAGAGTGTTGGTGTTGGCGTTGCGCTGATTACAGGCGTAACCTGCGGACTGGCCGAACCCCCCGGAGAAACGGTTGCTGTAGGTCCGGTACTAGGCTCTGTTGATGGAACAGGTGATACAGTTGCGGTTGGTGCAGTAGTAGGTTCGGTTGACGGACCTGGTACCCCAGAAGCTGAGAAATCAAAAGCTACCGTCGCAGCCTTCCCCTGATACTCGTTGCCGGCTTCTGGCGGGAAGATCACATTCATTGTAATTACATTCTGTGCGCCTCCAGCCAGAGAACCAATAGCTACTCTACCAGTAGCCTTGCTCATCACTCCTGAATAGACGATTACTCCCTCTTTTTCAAGTGTCATCTGCAGAATATCGAACATTTCCTCATCGCCAGACAGCAATTTGAAGTCCACGTAATAATTAAAGGCCTCATTGCCTGCGTTGATGATCGTGTACTCCGATTGCGTCTCGTCACCCGGTTCCATATTATTCATGTTTGCCGTACTTGTCGTATGCGAATTCACGGTAAGTTTAATGGTATCCTCTGCACTTACCCCGCTAGCGTGCCAAATGAGGCCTGCCAGAACGATCAGGACATAGGCGAATATTATCGCCGAGCGATATTTTTTCTTCACTCCCCGCTCCTTTCTGCTGCGGCCCCAAATTCTGCGGGCTTCTGGCAAAATACTCTGTTTAAAACAGATATTTCTGCACACTTTGTCGAAAGGTGGTTCCTGCCGGAACTACTACAAATATCAAGTGTTATTGTTCGCGGTGGAACAGAAGTCGAGTAAGATAGACAAAGGTGAAGAGTGTTCGTTATAACGAATACCTCCAGTATAAACAAAATGTATTATAAAGAAAAATAGCATTTATGCAAAATAATCAGCAAATTCAACGATTACACGGATATAATATTATGTTTACTGAGGATTGCTCCGAATTAATCTTTATTTTTATATTTTTTATACTATGTATGCGTTTTATAAAGAACACATTCTGGAAGGGGAATTTAAGAAAAAAAGGCAAGACGGGTTCTGGAAGTGAAGGCAAACCTTCACGTTCCAAATTTCGTCTTGCCTGAACCTTAGCACAATAATAAACTTCTGAATCTTAGCTTTCTTTAATAGCCTCTGCCACCAGCTCATAAGAGCGCAAACGGGCGGAATGGTCATAAATCTGCGAGGCAATAATCCATTCGTCGGCATCCGTTTCCTCGAGGATCTGTTGGAGTCTTTCTTTAACTCCGGCTTTATCACCAGAGATGGAGTACTGCTGCTTCTCCAGCATGATCGCTTTCTCCTGCATAGTCCAAAGCCCATCCATGCTATCTACCGGAGGCTGCAGCTTGCCGGTACGACCGCGGATAATATTAAGGAACTGCTGCTGCTGGGAGGTAGCTAATTTGCGGGCTTCCTCCGTAGTCTCTGCTGCTGTAATTCCCAGCCCGACCATGACATGCGGTTTAGCGAGCGCTGCTGACGGCTGGAAGCTACTGCGGTATAAATCTAGGGCTGGGAGCAGATACTCAGGCGCAAAGTGGCTGGCAAAAGCAAACGGCAAGCCCAACTGGCCAGCCAGACGGGCACTGAAACCGCTGGAGCCAAGCAGCCAGATCGGTACATTCAACCCTTCGCCAGGAACCGCTCGTACTCCTGGGGGACGTGAAGCGGCGCCGTCAGGGTCGAAATAAGCCCTAAGTTCACTGATCTGCTCGGGGAATTCGCCACCATCGTGCCCAAGGCCGCGACGCAGTGCCCGTGACGCTGGCTGATCGGAACCCGGAGCTCTGCCCAAGCCAAGGTCGATGCGGCCAGGATATAGAGATTCGAGCGTGCCGAATTGTTCAGCTATAACAAGCGGAGCATGGTTGGATAACATGATGCCGCCGGAGCCGACGCGTATGCTGCTTGTACCGGCAGCTATATGCCCAATAACAAGTGAAGTGGCCGAGCTGGCTATTCCAGTCATATTATGATGCTCCGCCAGCCAATAACGGTGATAGTCCCATTCTTCGGCATGTCGGGCCAAGTCTAAGGAGTTATGAAAAGAATCCGCCGCTGTCCCGCCTTCTACAATTGGAGCCAGGTCCAGCACGGAGATAGGAATGTTCCGCAGTTGTTTCAATGTAATCCCTCCATTATTGATGCGTCCGCATCTTTAATCAGTATTTGCAGACAAGTAAAGATCTACCCGGTAATTATACCATGGTATTTAATTATTTACACACTTTTAGTAAGCTAATAGTGCTTTGAATGTAAGTTGATAAGCTTTTCAGAAAATCAATAAGAACTTGCTTTACAATCCAAAATGGAGGAGTTTAGCACTCATAAGAGTGCTAAAAATATATTTGTAAGCGGTTCATATACACTCTTGTCATTTTCCAAAGCCCTTGCTATAATCATTTTGAAAAGGTTTTCTAAAAAGGAAGTTAACATTATGAAGCCAACAATAAGAGATGTCGCCAAAATGGCAGAGGTATCTATCAGTACCGTTTCTCGTGTGATGAACGCGCCGAACACAGTAGTGGAGAGCAAACGAAGCCGTGTAATAGAAGCGATCGAGCAACTGCAATATCAACCGAATGCGTTCGCGCGTGGTCTGATTTATAAGAAGTCTTTTACACTAGGCTTACTTATACCGGATATCGAGAACCTTTATTTCGCGGGTCTGATCCGGGGAATGCAGGATGCATGCATCAAGTTAGGCTACAGTCTGATGATTTGTAATACCGACCGTGATAAGGAACGACTGCTGTCGTACATCGATACCTTCCATGAGAAGCAGGTGGATGGAATTGTGTTCGCCAGTGATGTCCTTTATCCGGAGTACCATGATAAGCTGGTTGGCTGCAGGATTCCTTTTGTGCTGGTATCTTCGCATTCGGATGAGTTCAACATTCCTTCGGTAGAGATTGATGATGAGATGGCTGCGTACGACGCTGTTCGGTTTCTGATTGAGCTGGGGCACAAGGAGATTGGTATGATTGGCTTCAATCATGATAACTCTGTTTCCGGTCCACCGCGATATGAGGGATTTAGAAGAGCCTTAACTGAAAACGGACTTCAGCATAATATTGAGAAGATCAGATATGCCAATCACCGCTTTGAACATGCCTATCAAGCTGCTCATGAGTTGTTTACTGCATATCCTGAACTGACTGCTGTTTTCTGTGTGGCTGACGAGTTTGCGATGGGTACGATTTCTTATTTGAAAGATCGTAATATTCTTGTTCCAGGGCAGGTGTCAGTCATTGGTTTTGATAATCTGCGGATGTCGAGTATGTTCATTCCAAAGTTAACGACCATCGCACAGCCGATGTATGAGTTAGGCTACCGCGCCGCCGAGAAGCTGCACGAGCTGCTGACTACAGGCAAAGTAGAGATACAGCAGGAGAATTTGGAACATAAGCTGATTGTAAGAGAGTCAACACGGGAAAAATGAGGACATCTCATTTTCTCCGTCTAATCTGAAAAGCTTTTCAAATATTCTTGAATAATCGTTTGTTTGAGGGCATACTAATGGTTCTAGAAGGATAAAGTCGACGAAATTTATTCGAAACAATTCCTAGATTGTAGTTGAAACATGAAATTTATGTGATATGATGGAAATGTAAGCGTTATTATTGTATTATTTTGGCGGACTGCCTAATGATTGATAGTCTGATTAATATTTTGTGAAAAGCTTTGCAAGGAGGTGATCAACAGCCAACCGGAGATTAAGCCGTGATGCTCAGAAGAAAATGAAATTCTCTATTACAAATGATAAGGGGATGTATGAAAAGATGAAAAAAGCTTCGAGACGTACAATGTCATTGGCGTTGGCGCTAGGTTTATCCTTCTCAGTAATGCTGAGTGCATGCGGCGGGGGTAATAATAACAATACTGCAGCAGCGACTGATCCACCAGCAGCAACCAATACACAAACAGCTGATAACAACCAAGCATCGACTGATACTGCGGGCACTCCACTGGAACTAGCGATGAAGGGTGACTATAAAGGAACAAAGGTAACCATGTTCGGACCATTCGTGGATGCCGACCAAGTGAAATTTGAGAGCAGCATCAAAGATTTTGAAGCAAAAACAGGAATTGATATTCAGTATGAAGGCTCGAAAGAGTTCGAAGCTACAATCAACATTCGGGTTGATGGCGGCAATGCACCTGATATCGCGGATTTCCCACAACCAGGACTATTAGCTTCTATTGCTAAGACCGGCAAGGTAGTGGATCTGACTAGCGTGTTGGATCAGACTAAATTGCAGGCTAACTACAATAAGAGTTGGCTTGATATGTCGACAATGGACGGCAAAGACGGCAAGATTATGGCCGGTATCTGGAACCGCAGTAACGTGAAGAGCTTGGTATGGTATCCGAAGAAACAATTTGATGATGCAGGCTACAAAGTTCCTGAAACTTGGGATGAAATGATGGCTCTGACTGAACAAATTGCCAAGGACGGTGATCCTGCCTGGACAATTGGTATTGAAAGCGGCGCGGCAACAGGCTGGGCAGCAACGGACTGGGTAGAAAACATTATGCTGCGTACCACTACACCAGAGAATTATGACAAATGGGTTAAAGGCGAATTGTCATTCACCTCTCCTGAAGTGAAAAATGCGGTTGAAATCATGTCCAAAATTTGGCTCAACAAGGATTATGTATATGGCGGCACTAAATCAATTGTAACTACAGCGTTTGGGGATGCTCCGAAACCAATGTTCGAAAATCCTCCTAAAGCTTGGTTCAACTTGATGGGTAACTTCATTACAAGTTTCTTCCCAGAAACGGCCAAAGTTGACACAGATTATGATTGGTTCTACCTTCCACCTATTGATGCACAATATGGTAAGCCAGTACTTGTAGCAGGCGATATTTACGCTATGTTCAATGATCGTCCTGAAGTTCGTGCGGTCATGGAATTCTTCACAACGGGTGAATCTATCAAGACTTGGGTGCAATCCGGTGGTGTAATCGCGCCAATGAACGATGCTTCCCTAGACTGGTACAGCTCTGAATCCGACCGTCGGATGGCGAAGCTGGTACAAGATGCCTCTACACTTCGTTTCGATGGATCTGACTTGATGCCAGGTAAAGTAGGCGCAGGTACTTTCTGGAAAGGCATGACCGACTATGTAAGTGGTACAGCTACGTTGGATCAGGCACTTGAACAAATTCAATCAGGCTGGAAGAACTAAGCGGTAGAAGTTAGAACACTTTATTCAAAAAGAGGGGCAGCGAGCAGCGATGGTAATCCGCCCCTCTTTTTGTTTTTTAAAGATGATCTTCAATGCTTATTTCGAAGAGAGTTTTGCTCTGCAAAACTTAAGTAGATGCTTACGAGGAAAGTTTTGAGAAGCAAAACTTAGAGGAGGAAGCTAATATGGCCCAAGCAAAGCAAAGAGTCAGCATTAGGGCGGTGTTGTTATCTATTGGAATTTTGTTAGCCAATATCGTGATTAATGGCCTGATTTTTATGTTTTTTCGTGATTCGACAATAAATCCGCTACTGACAGCGGTGCTTGCTGTTCTTTGGGGTGTTCTGGGTGTATATCTGATTTACTATACTCTAACCTGGGCGGTAGAGCAGTATCCTGATTATATCCGCAAAAGGGTTCTTCCTTATGTCTTTATAGGGCCGGCGGTTATTATATTGGGCTGGTTGCTGGTACTGCCAGCGCTGCGCACACTGTATTTGAGTTTTTTCGATGCCTCTTCTGAGAAGTTCGTAGGCCTCAGCAACTATGCGGCTATCTTCACCGATCATCTGATGGCGACGTCGCTGCGTAACAACCTGCTCTGGGTATTCGTAGGAACGTTTTTCTGTGTGGCCTTAGGGTTATTAATTGCCATTCTTGCCGACCGCAGCAGTTATGAGAAGCTGGCCAAGTCCATTATTTTCATGCCTATGGCGATCTCCTTTGTGGCTGCAGGTGTAATCTGGAAATTCATTTACTACTATCAACCAGGCGATGAACAAATCGGACTGCTAAATGCAATCGTTACTTATTTCGGTGGTGAACCACAGGCTTGGACAAGTATGATTCAGCCGTGGAATAACTTCTTCCTCATCATTATTCTGATCTGGATGCAGACGGGTTTCGCAATGGTTATCTTCTCGGCAGCAATTAAAGGAGTTCCTGAAGATATTATGGAGGCCGCCCGAGTGGATGGCGCTAAAGAAGTATCCATATTTTTCAAAATTATGATTCCATATATCTCAGCCACAATTCTGACGGTCACAACGACGATTATCGTCTTTACGTTGAAAATATTTGACGTCGTCATAGTGATGACGGGTGGTCAATACGATACAGAAGTGGTAGCGACCCAGTTCTACCGGCAATTCTTTATGTACCGTAATTTCGGTTATGGTTCGACGCTGGCTATCGTTCTGCTGATCGCAGTCTTGCCGGTAATTATTATTAATCTGCGTCAGTTCCGCAAGCAGGGGGGATTCTAATGGTCGGCAAAAAGAAGAAAAAGGGTAGTAAGGCGGTTGTGAATATCGTACTTGGAATCATCTGTGTGATCTGGCTGCTTCCGACACTTGGACTGTTTGTCTCTTCCTTCCGTCCAGCGGCTGATATTCTGCAAACGGGTTGGTGGAAAGTATTCCCGCATCAGGAATGGAAGGCCGGGGATACAATCCAGCTATCCAAGGATGTGGATTTGCGGGGGCCGATTGAAGTTAAAGGCAAGACTTATACAGACGACCAGCTAAAAGCCGGTGTTAAGGCAGACGGTAGCCGTCTAGTCTGGGAGAACCGCAGAGCACGAACGGTTAACTCCCAGGTGGAGGGCTGGAAGGTGAAGCCCGATCTTACGCTCGACAATTACAATAATGTGCTGACGGGCAAGGAATACAAGCTCAAGGAAGCGGACGGCAGTGAAACTATACAGAAGGGCACAGGGTTGTCGCAAGCCTTCTGGAACACGCTCACGATTGCCGTTCCAGCAACGGTTATACCGGTGCTCATTGCCTCTTTTGCCGCATACGCCTTCGCTTGGCTGCGTTTTCCAGGCCGCAAAACCTTATTCGTCATCATTATCGCCATGCTGGTCATCCCGATTCAAGTTGCCCTTATTCCTGTGCTTAAGGATTATACCGCGCTTGGACTAAACGGAAGTTATCTAGGGATCTGGCTAGCGCATACCGCCTTTGGTCTGCCGCTCGTTACGTACTTTATGTATAACTTTATCAGCCAATTGCCGAAGGACCTGTTCGAATCGGCCTTTATGGACGGTGCAAGTCATTTCACCATCTTTAGCAAGCTGATTCTTCCGTTGTCAGTGCCTGCACTAGCTTCCATTGGGATCTTCCAGTTTCTCTGGGTATGGAATGATTATCTGGTGTCGCTCATTTTCATTGGCAATCAACCGTCCGTGCAGGTTATGTCGATGAAAATCGCCGATCTCGTCGGTTCACGCGGCAATGACTGGCATTTGCTCACTTCGGCTGCATTTATTTCCATGCTAATGCCGCTGGCTATTTTCTTCCTGCTGCAAAAGTATTTCGTCAGAGGTCTTATGGGCGGATCGATCAAAGGCTGATTTCAACTGATTATGTATAAAGATGTCCGCTATCAGGAGGAGCGTTATAGAGATGAAGATGAAACCATACGACCATCCGGCAGCATTATACCCTTACCGGGAGTGGAGCCTCGGTGAGGATGCCTATGATGATGAGAACAATCAACGAAGCGAGAGCGTGTTCGCTCTCGGCAATGGATATATTGGCATGCGTGGTAACTTTGAAGAAGGCTATCACGGTCAGGCAGGGTCTTCTGTTACAGGGAATTATTTGAATGGCTTTTTCGACTCTGAACCGATTGTATATCCGGAAGGAGCCTACGGGTATCCTTCCCGTAACCAAGCGATGCTTAATGTTACCAATGCTCAGATTATTGAGCTGAGCATTGAGGGCCAGCTTTTCCATCTGAATCGTGGGCAGGTGCATCGGTTTGAGCGAAAGCTGGATATGAAGAGCGGTATTCTACACCGGGTGATCGAGTGGGAATCGCCTGCTGGTCACCGCGTGTTGTTGCAAATTCGGCGCATGGTGGCGCTGCAGCATAAACATTTAGCCGCGATCCATTATGCGGTTACCGCCCTGAATTTTGCGGGAACCATCACGTTTACCTCGGCAATGGACGGTCATATTGAAAGACCGGAGGTTACGGATGATCCCCGTCTTGGAGCGGGTAGTTCCGAACCCAGCCTGCTGCTTGAAGCTACAGGACTCGGAGAAGGCGATTCATTAGTATGGATGAAGCAGCGAACACGGCATACCCAGTTCGCACTGCTAACAGCGATGAATCACCAACTGCATTCTGCTTCCGGTTATGAAATGAGTAAGCACCTGGAGGATGAACGACTGTCTGCGCAGTTTGTTGTTCCGGTAACAAATGGTGAGACCGTATCGCTAACCAAATACATTACTTATCATACATCCAAGGATTATGCGGAAGTTGAACTGATGGACCGGAGTGCCGATGTGCTGCATCTGGCGACAGAGAACGGTTTCGAGAACCTCGCTAAGGAACAGCAGGCTTATCTGGATACCTTCTGGAGTCATACGGATGTGGAGATCAACGGTGACCCGGCACTTCAGCAGGGGATTCGGTTCAACGCCTTCCAGTTGCTGCAGTCGGTAGGCCGCGACAGCGTTACGAACATTGGAGCCAAAGGTTTGACTGGTGAAGGTTACGAAGGGCATTATTTCTGGGATACAGAAATGTATATGCTGCCCTTCTTCACCTCTACCCAACCGGAGATCAGCCGTTCGCTGCTGGATTTTCGTTATGCTACGCTTGGCAAAGCAAGGGAACGGGCCGTAGTGATGTCGCAGAAAGGAGCACTCTATCCTTGGCGTACGATTGACGGGGAAGAGAACTCATCGTATTTCCCGGCTGGCACCGCGCAAGCGCATATCAACGCCGATATCGCTTATGGAATTAAGCAGTATGTGCTTGCTACGGGCGATAATGAGTTTCTCGTGACCAAAGGTGCGGAGATGCTGTTCGAGACCTCCCGCTTCTGGGCTGATCTAGGCCATTTTAATCCAGCTAGAGATGGGGCATTCTGTATAGATGCGGTAACGGGTCCTGATGAATACACGGCTATTGTCAACAACAATGCCTATACTAATCTTATGGTACAAGATCAGTTCAACTACGCATATCAGACGGCAGAATTACTGCGACATCAGTACCCGCAGGATTATGAGCGCCTGCAGCGTGAGATTGGTCTCACAGAGGAAGAAGTAGAGGGTTGGTTAGAAGCCGCTGCCAAGATGTTTATTCCCTTTGATGAGCAGTTGGGTATCTATGCGCAGGACGATACCTTCTTGACCAAGAGAAAATGGGATTTCGACAACACGCCTGCTGATAAATATCCGCTGCTGTTGAACTATCACCCACTTGTAATCTATCGTCATCAGGTACTGAAGCAGGCGGATCTGGTAATGGCGATGTTTCTGTTGGGAGATCAATTCAGCTTAGCGGATAAGATCCGTAATTATAATTATTACGAGCCGCTTACAACACACGACTCTTCCTTATCCCCTTGCATCCATAGCATTATGTCGGCGGAAATCGGTGATTTGGAGGGAGCTTACTCCTATTTCGACCGCACGGTACGAATGGATCTGGATGACATTAACCACAATGCCAAGGACGGATTGCATATGGCGGCGATGTCAGGCTCATGGATGTCCATCGTGAACGGCTTTGGGGGTATGCGCCTCTATGATGGACAATTGTCCTTTAATCCGGTGCTGCCTTTACAATGGGATAGCTACCGTTTTAAAATTACCAATCACGGTCAACTGCTCGATATATTTGTGGATCGGCAGGTTGTAGTCTATACGCTGCTAGAGGGTGACGGATTGGAAATCAGGCATAAGGGACATCCGATTGTGCTGACGCAAGCGGAGCCGGTACGTTATCCAATTACCAAGCAGCTGGAAGCCGTGATCTTTGATCTTGATGGTGTCATCACCGATTCTGCGGAATATCACTATCAAGCGTGGAAAGCGCTGGCTGACGGGCTGGACGTGCCTTTCGACCGGGACAAGAATGAAAGGCTCAAAGGCGTTAGCCGAATGGAATCACTGGAGATCATTCTGGAGAATAGCGGTCTCAGCTTCACCAAGGCAGAGAAGGAACGGCTCGCGAAGCAGAAGAATGATAACTATAAGCTGATGATCCAGCGCATTACTCCGGCTGATCTGCTGCCAGGTATCGGCGAACTGCTAACTAGCCTTCAGGAGCAGGGCATTGCTGTCGGATTGGCCTCGGCCAGTCAGAATGCAACATTGATCCTGGAACGTCTGGAAGCCGGACATTGGTTTCAGGCCGTAGCAGACCCGGGGGACATTCGTAAGGGCAAGCCTGATCCGGAGATTTTCTTGAGGGCCGCAGAGATGCTGGATGTTCCGCCTTGTAACTGTATCGGTATTGAGGATGCAGCGGCAGGTGTTATGGCTATCCAAGCCGCCGGAATGAAAGCAGTCGGTATTGGAAGCATTGAGCAACTGGGAGCTGCAGACTTGCTGCTAGCCTCAACGATTGAACTGAGCGTGGCCAAGCTGCAGAAGCTGCTAGTATAGTCGAATACCCCGTCTCTTCATCCGACAAGGGAAGATGAGATGGGGTATTTATGATGTGTAAACAACTAAGCATTCTGCGGGAATATCTGTCCCAGATGGTGCTTCATATGTTGAATATAATCTTCAATTAGCCATTCGAGCGTGACTGTATCTCCTTGGGGGAGCTGAGCGACCAGGAATAACTGAGCAGGCGTCAGAGTTGAAATCACTCTCAGAACCGTTTGATTCAGACTGACCCAAAGATTTAAGATGTCGTCTGGAGATGCATTCTTATACTGCTGAGCGTCCATCCATTTGTTCTGATCATATGGAGTGAGGAGGAAAGGTTGGGGCTCGTACTGCATCTTTATGAAGCGGGTTATATTGTTAATGGCAGAATCGCACAGGTGGCCAAGAATTTGCAGTCTGGACCATTTTCCTGGGGCATGTGGTTCCGTTACCTCTGCATAAGTCAAGCTACAAAAGGAAGCAGGAAATTCCGATAATAATAAGTATAGATCGTCGATAGGGGGCATAAGCAGCACTACCTCTCTTTAAAGAATTAAATCGTTTACTAAGTAAAGTAACTATACCTCAAATAAACACATTATTAGAGATGTGAAGCTTTCAATCTATAAAATTTCTTCATATAATTAAATGAAGAGGTACCGAATGAATAGAATGTCGAAACTTCCCGTTTTATACGATAAAAGCATGACTTTGAGCATAGATGAATGGGAGTGTGCTTATGGGTATAGAAAGAACACATCAGGGTATAACAAAAGTTTGGCTGATACTATTACTAATATTGCTCAGTGTGACACTCTATCAGCCAATGCCGGCTAGAGCAGAGGAGAACTCTTCCTCCACCCAGAATGTGTTGATTCTTAATTCGTATCACAAAGGTTTTGCCTGGACAGATGATCAGAGTAACGGGATAGAAGAGCAGCTTAAGAGTGCTGACAAGATACCGATTATTTACACTGAATATATGGACTGGAAACGGTATCCGAGCGAAGCCAGCGTGGAGCAGTTCTACGAAATGATCAAATTCAAATATGCTGCTATACATATTGACGTTATCATGACCACAGACGACAGTGCTCTGAGTTTCGCCATAAAATATCGTGAAGATATTCTGGACAATGCTCCTATTATATTCAGTGGGGTCAATCGACTTGGTGTGGACAGCCTTAAAGACCGGAATAATATTACCGGGGTCATTGAAGAAATTGAGCCTATTGAAACTGTGAAAATGGCGCGTGAGATCAATCCCTCCATCCAGAACATCTATGTTGTGTTTGATAATTCAGAGAGTGGACAATCCACGGGTGAAATAGTTACAGAAAGGCTCTTGTCTCTGAATCTTGGGCTGAAGGTCTTCCCCATGAATCGTCTCTCCAATGAACAAATCATGCAGAAAGCTTCTACACTTACTTCGGACAGCATGATTCTCATGACTACTTATTATAGTGACTCTACGGGTAGAATTACAGAATTCGACCGTTTCTCAAGTGAGCTTGGCAAGAACAGCAGCGTCCCCGTCTATCACCTTTATGATTTCAGCTTGAACCATGGAGCATTTGGCGGGAGCATGATCAGCGGAAAAATTCAGGGACAGACAGCTGCTGACATGGCACTGCGTGTGCTACAGGGCGAAAGTTCCAACAACATCCCTATAGTCGCAGACAATGTAGCGCGGAAAGTATTCGATTATCGTGAATTGCAGCGTTTCGGTATTTCACTCCAACAGCTGCCGAAGGGCAGCGAGGTCATTAATAAACCCTTTTCTTTTTATGATACCTATAAAGGTCTAGTACTTAGCATTATCGGCGCCTTCACTATACTACTAGCCTTCATTCTTATTCTGCTATTTTATGTACAGTTGGTTAAGCGCATGCGCAAAAACCTGGAAAGAAGCAATGAACGCTTCAGCTTGGCTGCGTTTGGCGCTGATGCGGTAATCTGGGATGTGGATATGTCGACGATGATCTACTATTTCTCGGATAGCTGGTACGAGCTGCTGGGTTACGAACGGGATGAGATTGACGAAAGCCATGAGGGCTGGAAGGATATTATTCATCCTGAAGATGCCGAGCAGGACGCCCGTATGAGAAGTGATCATTTGCAGGGTCTTTCCACCTATTATTACAGCGAGTATCGGCTGCGAAGCAAGTCGGGTGAATATAAGTGGTTCCAGGCTAGAGGCAAGATTCTGCGGAATGCAGCTGGTGGTTATATCCGCTTCGCCGGCTCCATGACGGATGTGACTGACCGCAAGGGTGTTGAGAACAAGCTGCAGGTGAGCTATCAGGAACTGGAATCGACCTACGAGGAGCTTACGGCTCTGCAGGATGAACTGGTGGAGCAGTACAATAAGGTAGTGGAGAACCAGGAGCTGCTGCAGAACAGCGAAGAGAAATATCGGGTGCTAGCTTATAATGACGTGGTAAGTGGTCTGCCTAACCGGCTTTCGTTATCTGAAGAATTGAAAAAGTTTGTACAAGAACATTCCAGTGGACATGGTGCCTTGTTCTTTCTGGATATCGATGATTTCAAATATATAAATGATACAATGGGACACAGCTTTGGCGATGAACTGCTGGTTAAAGTTGGTGAGAGGCTGCTAGAGCTATCGGATGGAAGATGCAGTCATTTCCGTTTCGGCGGTGATGAATTTGTAATTTTACTAAAAGACTTAAATAATTCTGTCGAACTCCTCACCTATGCAGAGTCTCTGGTTCAGGGCTTTAAGGAGCCCTTTAAGCTGCATGAGAGTATTGTTCATATCTCTACGAGTATTGGGATTTCCCAATATCCCGAGGATGGGGATAATGCAGAAGAGCTGCTGAAGAATGCTGATATCGCGATGTACAAAGCAAAAGAGGCGGGTAAAGGCTCTTACGTTCTTTATGGAAAAGCAATGCAGCAGCATTTTGATAATCGGATGATTATTGAGAAGAATTTAAGAAATGTGATCTCAAATAATGAGCTTTCTTTGCATTATCAACCGTTAGTCGACATCGGTTCCGATGAGCTCTGGGGATTTGAAGCTTTGTTACGCTGGCATAGTCCGGTGCTTGGGTTTGTGTCGCCACTATCTTTTATCAAAATTGCGGAGGATAGCCGCTTAATCGTACCTATCGGAGAATGGGTGCTGCGGACCGCCTGCCAGTTCATTAAAGATCTGCATGGAAAAGGGTATGAAGGTTATCATATTTCGGTCAATATCTCGGTGATTCAGCTGATGCTGGATAACTTTACGGAGATGGTAATGGCCGTTCTGCAGGAAACGGGATTAGCGCCTGAATACCTCGAATTGGAAATTACAGAGTCGATCTTTATGGAATCGTTCGAGATTATCAGCACTAAGTTGGATTTCCTGAAGAAAAAAGGGATCGGGATTGCGCTGGACGATTTCGGGACAGGATATTCCTCCCTCAGCTATTTGAAGCAGCTGCCAATCACCACGCTGAAGATTGATAAATCCTTTATTGACAGCATTGACTCACCGAACAGTATGTCTTTGGCCCGGTCAATCGTGACAATAGGACATGACATGGGTCTAAAGGTTACGGCAGAAGGGGTGGAAACTCTAGAACAGCTGACTTTCCTCGAGCGAACCAGCTGTGATAAGATTCAAGGCTACTTTATCAGCAGACCGATTCCGCAGAACGATGTGATGGAATGGGTTGATGGGAGAAAGGTAAGCTAAGACAATCGGAGTAACATGGCAAAAGAAACGGGTATTCCTACAGCCAGTTCAGTTATGGCTTAGGGGACACCCGTTTTTTGTGTTGAAATATCCCTATTTCAACAGCCTCCGCGCCAGCTTTACTTTGTTGCCGTAGGGTGGGTAAACGATGCCGAAGTCTATTCTAGTGCTTCTCTTCACGATGCTTTTGCGATGGGAAAATACAGCAAAGCTATGTTGCCCATGGTATCCTCCGATGCCCGAATTGCCAACACCACCAAAGGGCATATAAGTGTTCGAAACATGCGAGATCGTATCGTTGATACAACCTCCCCCGAAAGAAACCCGGCCAAGCACCTCCTGCTCCACCTGTTTATCCTCTGTGAAAAGATAGAGTGCCAGTGGTTTCGGGTGATCGTTAATACTCTGAATGGCCTCATTCAGGTCGCTATATTCCATAATAGGCAAAATAGGCCCGAAGATTTCATCCTCCATTGAACTGTCATTCCAGGTCACAGGGTAGAGAAGAGTCGGTTCAATATAAAGATCCGCTTCTACGACGTTGCCGCCCATGATAATCTTCGTTCGGTCTGCCTCAATCATGCTCTCAAGCCTGTGCAGCTGGCGTTCGTTCACGATGCGGCCATAATCAAGATTCTGCTGAATATCTGTTCCATAGAAATGGGTGATGCATTGTTTGATTTTGGAGATTAGCTCGCCTGCAACATCACTATGGACCAGCATATAATCTGGTGCAATACAGGTCTGGCCCGCATTGACTAACTTTCCCCAAACAATCCGTTTCGCGGCTACATCAAGATTCGCTGTCTTATCGACAATAACCGGACTTTTCCCGCCAAGCTCCAACGTTACCGGGACTAGATTATGGGCGGCCGCCGCCATTACCAGCTTGCCCACAGGTACACTCCCAGTAAAGAAAATATAATCAAACTTGGCATGGATCAATAAGTGTGTCGTTTCTTTCTCACCTTGCACAAGCCGGATGTACTGTGGCTCAAAGGCTTCCTTGATCAATTCCTCGATGACTGCCGAGACGTTGGGTGTACTCTCAGAAGGCTTGAGTACGGCGCAGTTCCCGGCCGCGATTGCGCCAATTAACGGTTCAATCAGCAATTGAAACGGATAATTAAAAGGGCCAATAATAAGCGCTGTTCCATAGGGCTCGCTAATCACATAACTTTTGGAGGGAAACAGGTGCAGCGGTGATCGGGCTTTTACCGGCTTGGCCCAACGCTTTAGATGCTTCATCATAGAACCAATGCTGTCCAATGTGAAGCCGATTTCTGTGGCATAGGCCTCAAACTCGCTTTTGCGCAAATCCTGATGTAAGGCAGTAATGATTCGACTCTCGAATTTCTTAATGCTGTCTTTAAGCTTCTGCAACTGCTGAAGCCGGAAGGGGACTGGTTTAGTACGCCCTTCGTTAAAAAACTGCTTATGCTCTGCAAGCAACTTGTCGATACTCTCGACCGTCTGTTGTATCATTTATATTCCTCCAACGGTTCAGGGTTTAATGCAATCTCGTTCTACGACCAAGAGCAACTGCTTCAGCAATGCGACTGAATCCTCAAGCGCTAATGAATAATAACGTTGTGTGCCTTGCTGATCCACGTTAACCAATCCTTTATCCTTGAGCAGCTTTAAATGATGTGAGATGGCTGGCCGTGATAAAGGTGAATAATCCGTGATTTCGTTGACTGTAAGCCGAGGGTGATCGGATAACAGCAACAGGATATCTTGACGATGCGGATCACTTAACGTCTGGAACACGGGTATGCAGGTGCGGAATATCTCAATGGCTTCTTTGCCCATAATTCAATTCTCCTGTCGGATTATATGTTCGAACGTTTAAGAACTTAAACATTCCATCTAAAAAGATCATACGCTATCTCTGCGTAATTTTCAAATGGCAGGGAAGACTGGCTCTTCTTACTCAGTGTTATTCAGCCAATTCTGCATCTGTTGCCGATCCAACAGAGTGATTATACTCCCCCGAAAATCAATCCAGGCGCGGTCGCGCAGATAACCGATTTCCCGGGATAAAGAGGGGCGCGCCGTGTTCAGCTGCTCCGCCCATTCCTTTCGGCCGAAAGGAATCCTGATCGATTCGGAGGATTGTAGTTTCGCCTGCTCCAGCAGATAAAAGACAATCCGCCGCCGCAGGGTTCCGGCGGAGAGAATTTCTATTTTGCGGTTGACCATCACCAGGCGCTCCGACAGGTTCTCTATATAGTGAGATAACATATCTGTATCGGCCGCGAACAGTCGCAGCAACTCTTGCTTGCTGATGAACATGACGTGGCAAGGTTCCGCTGCAGTCACCGTGGCCGGGAACAGGTTCTCTTTGCGAAACAATACAGCCTCGCCAAAAGTCTGCCCCTCACCCAAGCGGGCAATCGTTACACTATTGCCGTTAGGATAGATTTTCTGGACTTCTACGCGACCGGACAGAACGATACCCAGCCTATCGGCCGTTTCACCTTCAGAGAGGATCAGCTCGTTCTTATTGCAGAATTTGATATTGTAACTCATGCTTTGCAGCAGAGCTTGAATCTCTTCAACCGACTTTCCGCGAAATAGAAGACAGGCTTGCAGTGTGGCGGGGTCAGGGCTCATAGATATCCTCCGAGTTTATCCTCTTTGGTAACAACGGTTACCGATTGTTTGACGCCAGTCTACTACAATGGATAACAGATGTAAACATTAGGTTAACAGAGGAGCGAACGTACAATGAGCAGCATGTTTTGTTTTCAATGTCAGGAAGCAGCTAAAGGAACAGGCTGTACCATTCAAGGAGTCTGCGGTAAGACCAGTGAGGTTGCTAATCTGCAGGACCTGCTGCTGTATACGCTGAAAGGGATCTCCATTTATGCAATGCAAGGAAGAGAGCTTGGCATAACAGACTTGGCAACGGAAAGATTCATCGCTGAGAGTATGTTCGCCACGATAACCAATGCTAACTTTGACCGTGAAGGCTTTATTGTAAGAGTAAGAGAGGGTATTGCTCTACGGGACCAATGGAAGTCCAGATTGGATGGCACGGAAGCAACGCTTCCTTTGGGAACTCATGATGCTGCATTATGGACTCCAGGAACCGATGCGGAGCTGGAAGCTAAAGCGGCAAATATTGGTGTTCTGTCCACAGGCGATGAGGATATCCGTTCCTTGCGCGAGCTGTTGACCTATGGGCTGAAGGGTATGGCTGCTTATATGGAGCATGCAGCTGTACTAGGGTATCGGGAGAACAGCGTACATGTTTTTATGGAAAAAGGCTTAGCTGCCACTTTAGATAACGATTTGGGTGTGGCAGAGCTGATCGCTCTCGTTATGGAATGTGGTAAATTTGGCGTTGATGTGATGGCGCTGTTGGACCGGGCCAATACAACCACTTACGGCAATCCGGAAATTACCAAGGTCAACATCGGGGTAGGCAGCCGTCCCGGGATTCTGATCAGTGGGCATGATCTATTGGATATGGAAGAGCTGCTGAAACAGACGGAAGGTACCGGAGTCGATGTATATACACATAGCGAGATGCTGCCTGGACATTATTATCCAGCTTTTAAGAAATACGACCATCTGGTAGGCAACTATGGGAATGCCTGGTGGAAGCAGACAGAAGAATTCGCAAGCTTTAATGGACCGATTCTGATGACTACCAATTGTATTGTTCCGCCGAAGGATAGTTATATAGACCGTCTGTATACAACTGGTCATACCGGATACCCTGGTGTGAAGCATATTTCAGCGGGTGCTGACGGAGCGAAGGATTTCTCTGCCCTCGTGGAGCAGGCCAAACGTTGTGCGGCTCCAACCGAAATCGAGACTGGTGAAATTGTTGGTGGATTTGCCCATGCTGCCGTAATTGGTTTGGCAGATCAGGTTGTAGATGCTGTGAAGACCGGAGCTATCAAACAATTCTTCGTGATGGCAGGCTGTGACGGCCGGATGAAGAGCCGGGATTATTACACAGACTTTGCTTCCGAACTGCCGGAAGATACAGTGATTCTTACAGCTGGCTGTGCGAAGTATAAATATAATAAGCTGGAGCTTGGGGATATTGGTGGCATTCCGCGTGTGCTGGATGCCGGTCAGTGCAACGATTCCTATTCATTGGTCGTCATTGCGTTGAAGCTGAAAGAGGTTTTCGGTCTGGAGGATATTAATGAGCTGCCGATTTCCTACAACATTGCCTGGTATGAACAGAAAGCAGTTATTGTCTTACTGGCGCTGCTGCATCTGGGTGTGAAAAACATTCATCTCGGCCCTACTCTGCCAGCCTTCTTATCTCCTAACGTGGCTAAAGTGTTGGTCGATAACTTTGGAATTAGCGGTATCGGTAGCGTAGAAGAGGATATGAAGCAATTTATGGCTGTGGTCTAACCGTATAACAATAACGAAATCGGCCTGTGGTTCTATGCGCTCCCTGTTGGAGCTGCAGACCACAGGCCGATTTTTTGTCGATATTAGAGTGAGGTACCACCCATTTTCAGTTAGAGGTTCATTTATTGCTTAGGAAGTCGGTAAACTGCGAACGGTTCGCCATGACGGAAAGGTTGGCTGGCTTCATCCAGTTTATTTATGGTTTCCGTACTTAGAGTAAGTGAGCTGCTCTGTAAATTCTCTTCTAGCTGTTCTACGCGTGTAGCGCCAACAATAACAGTGGAAACAGTGGGTTGATTCATTAGCCAGGCTAAAGATAATGCTGTAGAGGAGGTACCCAGTCCCTGGGCCATTCCGCTAACCGTGTCTCCAAGCTTTATGCGGTCAGGGCTCAGAAATCTGTTGAAATTAGGGTCAGTATCGGCTCTGGATCCGGCGGGTGCTGTGCCGTTAAGCGAATATTTGCCTGTAAGAATTCCGCCAGCCAGCGGGAAGTAGGGGATCAACCCCACTCCTTGATCAAGGCATAGTGGGATCAGCTCACTCTCAGGTGTGCGATCAGCAAGAGAGTAGCTGCACTGGATGGAAATGAATCTGGCGAAATTTCGCGCTTCAGCAATTCCGAGCGCCTTCATCAGTTCCCAAGCTGCATAATTGGAGGCCCCGATATACCGTACTTTCCCCGCAGAAACCATATCATCGAGCGCACGCAGCGTTTCTTCCAGTGGAGTATTGGGATCAAAAGTATGGATCTGGTACAGATCGACATAGTCTGTCTTCAGACGCCGGAGACTGTCCTCCAGTTCATGCATCAAATGATGGCGGGAGGAGCCACTTCCGTTGGGCCCCTCACTGCGTACCAAGCCTGCTTTGGTGGTCAGCACCGTATGTTGCCGTCTGCCCGTAAGGGCTAGACCTATAATCCGCTCCGATTCACTGCCTGCATAAATATTGGCGGTATCGATAAAGTTAATTCCGTGCTCCAGCGCCGCATGAATAATTCCGATGGAAGTCTCCTGATCCGCCCGTTTCCCAAAGGCATTCGTACCCAGACCCAAAGCAGATACCTGCAGTCCGCTATTTCCAAGCCGATGAAATTTCATAGTTACACTCCTTTTTAAACTAGGGTTCTACTTATTGGTGAATAGCTGCAATGCAGTTTCGATGAACAACTTAACGGCAATCGACGACTCTGCCAGTGAATTTACCGCGAGATGGATATCTCTATAGGCTTCAGGCTCCAGCTCACGGACCACTACATTAGGGGGCAATGAGAACAATGACAGTTCCGACATCACGCCAACAGCCAAGCCCTCCTGGATCATATTAAGCGCTGTAGCATAGTTATTGACCTCATATTTCACCTTCAAAATACTACCGCTTCGGTTGAATAAATCCACCACCGGTGTTTCATAGCCTGCCCTGCAGAGCAGCATCGGTTCATTCGTTAGATCCTGTACACAGACGACAGATTTCTGCTGCAAGGGATGATCGTCTCTTAATACTGCATAAAGCTTCTCTCTATATAAGGGAATGGTTTCGAACTCCCTAAACGGGGGGATAATTAAACCAATATCAATGATGCGGGATTCCAGCCATTCCTTGACCTCGGCGATGGAGCCCTCATGTAATTGGATCTCAATATGGGGATATTTTCGGGCGATCGAGCTGATGATCTTCGGAAAAAAATGAGCGGATGCTGCCGGAAACGCGCCAACCCGGATACTCCCCTGCTCCAGGCCCTTCTCCGCGCAGATCTCCTGATGAACCTTATCGAAGCCCATGAGAATTTCCCGAAAAACAACAAGGATGCGCTTGCCGATGTCAGTCAGTAGCAGGCCATTGCGACGATCACGCAACAGCAGCTTCACCTCTAGCTCGGATTCGAGGGAGAGAATAGCCCGGCTGACGGCGGGCTGGGTCATATTCAATTCCTGTCCAGCTTTGGTGAAGCTGCCGCTCTCAGCAATTTTGACAAACAAGCGGATTTGATTGTTGTTCATATCAGAAATGGTATGCCCCTTATGAATATAATTCATTTTATTTATGAGTACATTTATTGTATCATTTGAAATGAATCATAGACAAGGAGTGAACACATGTCTCAGCGACAGAAATCTGTTATGCTTCTTATCTTTCTGGTAGTAGTATGGGGCATCAACTGGCCTCTTTCCAAAATTGCTCTGGATTACTCTCCACCCTTGTTATTTGCAGGAATCCGTACGGTCATTGGCGGACTCATATTAATCCTGATCGCACTGCCGAAGCTACAAGCGCTTCGCTTGAAGGAGCTTTGGCCGATTTATCTTACCTCAGCGGTATTAAGCATTGTTTTCTATTATGGTTTTCAGACCATTGGTTTGCAATATGTGCCTGCAGGGCTGTTCTCGTCGATCGTATTTCTGCAGCCTGTGCTGCTCGGTATCTTCTCCTGGCTCTGGCTGGGGGAAAGTATGTACGGGCTCAAAATGACCGGTCTGCTGCTTGGTTTCCTCGGGGTAGCCTCACTCAGTATCGGAGGCATTACCGGCAGCATCTCACTCTCCGGTATTATATTAGCTCTGCTTAGTGCCTTGAGTTGGGCTTTGGGTACGATCTATCTGAAAAAGAACGCCGCAAGAGTGGATATGTTATGGATGACAGCGATGCAGATTACAATCGGTGGGGTAATCCTGCTAATCTTCGGCTCGGCTACAGAGCAATGGACGGATATTACCTGGAATTCTTCATTTGTATTAAACACGCTGTTTATTGCCATTTTCGTTATTGCTTTGGGTTGGCTGGTTTACTTTAAGCTGATTAATGAAGGGGAAGCCAGTAAGGTGGGCTCGTTCACTTTTTTGATCCCATTGATTTCCATAGGCGCAAGCGTAGTATTATTAAATGAACAGATCACCTGGAATCTTGTGATTGGCCTACTGCTGATAGTCAGCAGTATTGTTATGGTAAATGTGAGAATAGGGCGGACTGCCAAGCAGTTCCGTACTTGAAAAAGGGGGAGCTTCCATGTTTATTCGCACGGACGAGCAAACAGTACATGACAATTACAAGCTGCTGATCGGCAGCATTGTGCCAAGACCTATAGCTTTTGTAACCTCGCTAGATGAAGCGGGGGTGGTCAATGCGGCCCCGTTCAGTTTTTTTAATATAGTGAATGATGATCCGGCGATGGTTATGTTCTCTTGTGTGCGGAAGCCGAATGGAGAAATGAAGGACACTGCCCGCAATATTCTGACCAGCAAGGAGTTTATTGTGCATATCGTGGACGAGGACAATGTTGCGGCCATTAACCATACCTCCATTAATGCGCCCAGCGGGGTTAGTGAAGTTGAGCTTGCTGGACTCACTACTGTTCCCGGACAAACGGTAAAGGTTCCGCGCGTTCAGGAATGCAAAATCGCCATGGAGTGCCGCTTGGCACAGCACGTGGAATTAGGTCACTGCGATATGATTATTGGCGAGGTGATTGGCTTCTATATTGATGAGGAGCTATATGAGAATGGCCGCATCGATATCGGCAAGCTGAAGCCGGTAAGCCGCTTGGCAGGTGCTTCCTACGCTGCGATTGGTCGAATCTTTGATATGGACAGACCGCAGTTCCAAGCTTGAAGGAATCAGACGCTTGATGGTGAAGGCGAATAACTGTGTATTGGCAAGCTAACAAGACGCCCCCAGGCTATAGCCTGGGGGCGTCTTGTTATAAAATAAAAGAATTTATATGTTTCACACGATCAATTCTACTTCTTACTTCTCTGAGAATCGGGTGCGCTCAGCGAACCCCTTTCTGCTTGTGAAACGTAAGGTGCGTGCGGCTTCAGCCTTAGCTTTTACTTGCTGCGGTGCAGCTGAAAGTGCGGCGAAATCAGCCTGTTCAACCTCTTCAAGCACGCGGTTCAAGTGAGAGAAGACGGCGCCTAGGTCACGGATGACACTCAGCGAGCATTGTCCTTGCAGCTCTGCGAAGCAGGCCAACTGCAGGTCACGGGCACGGTGCAGACATTCTGGCAGGGAACGCTGGCATTCAGCATCAGACAAGGTTTTGGTACCGAAAAGGGCAATACAATCAGCGGTAGCCTCTACGACCTCGGCCATCCAATCTGTAGCGGCATAACGCGCCGGCAGAAGCTGGAGCTCTGTGGAGATTTCCTTGACATAGGAGTGGATCACCTTCAGATGTTTCGTGGCCTGTGTCAAGCTGTTTAACTCACTACGATACTGGTAATGAGATACGGTAAAGTGCATTTCTTTCTGTTGTTGGCCACTGCGCGCCAGTCGTTCTCCCGAGCGTTCCAAGATTGCGGAAGCTTGAGAGAACCCCCGTCCACCGGGAACCAAGCCGCTTAATGCATCGGCCAGCAGCAGACTTCCTTCGAATGCCAGTCCTTTGATCTTGACGAATCCTTTAGGAGGCACAATAATCATATTTATAATGAGGGCAATTGCCACACCGATTAAGGTCTCAGCCACTCTCCACAGTACATAATTATCTTGATAAAAGGTAAGAGCCAGCACAGAAGTGACACCAATCTGCGAGACAGCTTGCATGTTCAGACGGCAGGCGGTGGCGATCCCGATTCCGATCAGCAGGATCAGCAGGATGGACAGCCCCCCTACGTTGAGGAACTGGCCCACGATCAGACTGACGGTACCGCCGAGCACAATGCCGAGCAGTCGGTAAACCCCTTTTTCAAGTGAAGCTTTAACGCTCCCTTGCGTAATGAGAATGGCCGCAAGTGGTGCAAAGTATAAAAACCGGTCGCCATATAGGCTGTGTACCGCTACCCATGAGAGAGAGGCAGCCAGTGTAACCCGTATCATATAAAGTGAGAATCCATATTTTTCAAGGCGGTCTTGTAACCCCTCGTTCATAACTTTCATCTTCTTTCACAAAAATAAGAAAACATCATCTACTTTCATTCATTTTCATTATAGCACTGCAAATCAGGTTGTAAGGACTGAAGTTTTTACGAAGTTGTTAAGTTTCCGGGTTCATTTTAACAATGTAAACTATGGCATAAAAGGGACTCATCCTATATGCTATAACTATTGAAGTGTGTCGAATGAAGGAAGGAATTGTCGCTTACCAGCGCTCTGCTTGCTCTTGTTCGATTGTTCCCCGTCAGAAACGGGTAAAATAGTTTGTACTACATAAGGTAAGGGAGGTCGTTAGCTATAACTACCCTGGAAGGCACTATTATTTCATTTGACGAGGTCATCAAGCAATATGACGATGAAGAGGCAGTATTAAAAGGAGTTAGTTTCGAGATTGAGCGTGGCAAATTCTATACGCTGCTCGGCCCATCCGGCTGCGGCAAAACAACTATATTGCGTCTGATCGCTGGATTCGCCGAGCCGACAGCCGGCTCTATTTATCTAAACGGTAAAGTCATTAACCACATTCCCGCCAACGAGCGTCAGGTCAATACGGTGTTTCAGGATTATGCGTTGTTTCCGCATCTGAACGTATTCGAGAATGTGGCTTTCGGACTGCGCATTAAGAAGCTTAAGAAGGATGTTATCACGCAAAAGGTGCAGGAAGCGCTGCGCTTTGTTAACCTTGTCGGTTACGAGCAGCGCGGTGTGGGCGAAATGTCCGGCGGACAGCGGCAGCGCGTTGCGATTGCCCGGGCTATCGTCAACGAGCCGCAGGTGCTGCTGCTTGATGAGCCTTTGTCTGCACTTGATCTGAAGCTGCGCACGGAGATGCAGTATATTTTGCGGGAAATGCAGCAGCGCCTGGGGATTACATTTATCTTCGTAACCCATGATCAGGAAGAGGCTTTGGCGATGTCAGACTGGATCTTTGTCATGAATGAAGGCCGGATTGAGCAAAGCGGTACACCAAACGATATTTATGATGAGCCCATTAACCGGTTCGTGGCGGATTTCATTGGGGAATCCAATATCGTACCAGGCGTAATGATTGAAGACTATGTGGTAGAGTGGGGCGGGCACCGTTTTGAATGCGTCGATGCCGGACTTAAAGCTAATGAAGCCGTAGAGGTTGTGATCCGACCGGAGGATTTGGAGATTGCTACAATTGAGCAGGGTAAACTGAAAGTGCGTGTGGATTCCCAGCTGTTCCGGGGCGTGCATTACGAGATCTGCTGCTATGATGAATCCGGGCATGAATGGCTGGTCCATTCCACACGGAAAGTAACGGTAGGCAGTGAAATCGGCCTCTATTTTGATCCGGAAGCCATTCATGTCATGCGTTTTGGCGAAACGGAGGAAGAGTTCGACAGACGTCTGGAAGCTTACGGCGAGGTGGAGAGTCATGAAGAATAAGGGCCGGTCGTATTATCTCATCCCTTATTATTTATGGATCGCCTTGTTTGTAATTGCGCCGGTGCTGCTCATTATCTATTATTCTCTATTTGATCTGGACGGGCATCTTACCATAGATAATTATGTAAACTTCTTCACACCCGTCTATCTCAAAATGACGCTTAACTCCTTCTGGTATGCGTTCTTGATCACGGCGTTCTCCTTGCTGATCGCGTATCCGGCAGCCTATTTGCTAACAAGAACCAAGCACAAGCAGCTATGGCTGCTGCTGATTATTTTGCCTACATGGATTAATCTGTTGCTGAAGACATATGCGTTCATTGGGATCTTCGGTAAGTTTGGACCGGTTAATAATTTCTTTGACCTGCTCGGACTTGGTGAACAACAGATTCTGTTCACGGGCTTCAGCTTTGTATTTGTGTCGGTCTATATTTTTATCCCATTTATGATATTGCCGATTTATAGCGCACTCGAAGAGCTTAATTTGTCGTTGCTCGATGCCGCGCGCGATTTGGGCGCTTCCGGTTGGACAACGTTCCGGCGAGTGATTTTTCCCCTGACGATCTCGGGGGTGCGTTCGGGCTGTATGGCGGTATTCATACCGGCTCTTTCTCTGTTTATGATTACCCGCCTTATCGCCGGCAGTCAAGTAATTACGCTTGGCACCGCCATTGAGCAACACTTTCTGGTCACACAGGATTGGGGCATGGGCTCTACGGTCGCGGTATTCCTGATTGCCATTATGGCATTGTTCATGATTCTTACCGGCGGCTCGCGGAAAGGGGTGCAGAAATGAGAAATAAGAATGGATTCTCCAATCTGTATCTGGTTCTGGTGTTTGCCGTGCTCTATGCGCCTATCTTCTATTTAATGTACTATTCGTTCAACAGCGGCGGGACCATGCATGAGTTCGAAGGTTTTACGCTGGATTATTATCGTGAAGTGATTCAGGATACTAGGCTGATTATTATCGTGATTAATACGCTGGTGATCGCATTGTTATCCTCTGCTATAGCCACTTTGATTGCCATTGTCGGAGCGCTGGCCATTCAACGTACCCGTAGCCGACGGGCCAAAAATAGTCTGATGTCGCTAAACAATGTGTTAATCGTCAGTCCGGATGTCATTATTGGGGCATCCTTCCTGATTCTGTTCACCATTGTGGGCATCAAGCTCGGATTCGTATCAGTACTGCTTTCGCATGTGGCATTTAGCGTGCCGATTGCAGTACTGATGATTCTGCCGCATTTGCAAGATATGAGTCCAACGCTGACCGACGCCGCTCGTGATCTGGGGGCCAGTCGTCGGGATGTGTTGACCAAAGTTATCTTGCCGATTATTAAGCCAGGGATATTCAGCGGGTTCTTCATGGCGCTGACTTACTCACTGGACGACTTTGCGGTTACGTTCTTCGTGACAGGCAACGGGTATTCGACCTTGTCGGTGGAGATTTATTCCCGTGCGCGGCAAGGGGTTTCCTTGTCGATCAACGCACTGTCGACGATGATCTTTCTGTTTACGATTCTGTTGGTTGTCGGTTATTACTTCCTGACACGCCGGAAACATCGCCCCCGCATCGCAGAGCCTGTCGCTGAAGTGGGGGTGCCTAGATGAAACAGCTGGTTAATACTTTTTTGGCGATCCTAATCACCGCCTTTGCCCTGATGTATCTGGGGTCATGGATGAACTCGAATGAGGGGTATTCGGGCACCAATACACTGACTATTTACAATTGGGGCGATTATATCGAGCCTGAGCTACTCAAGGAATTCGAGGCAGAGACTGGCATCACGGTCATCTACCAAACCTTTGATTCCAATGAAGCGATGCTGACCAAGGTGGAGCAGGGTGGAACGACATTTGATGTCGTCATCCCTTCCGACTATGCCATCGCCAAGATGAGAGAAGAGAAGCTCTTGCTGCCGCTGGACCATAGCAAGCTTCCGAATCTGGTCAATATAGATCCACGGTTCATGGACCTTTCGTTCGATCCCGGCAATGCGTATTCGGTACCTTATTTCTGGGGAACGGTAGGCATTATCTATAACCCTGAAATGACCAAGGGGATGAACTTCGACAGTTGGGATTCTCTATGGGACAGCAGACTGAAGAATAATATCCTGCTGGTTGATGGCGCGCGTGAGGTGATGGGCATGGCACTGAACAGCCTGCATTATTCAGTGAATGACCAGAATGAAGCTCATTTGCAGGCAGCACTTACTAAGCTGAACAAGCTATCTCCTAACGTGAAGGCGATCGTCGGCGATGAGATCAAGATGCTGCTGGCTAACGAAGAAGCCGCTGTAGGTATTGTCTGGTCGGGCGATGCCGCCGAAATCATGGATGAGAACGACAAGCTGGATTATGTCGTGCCGCAGGAAGGCTCGAATAAGTGGTTCGATAATATGGTCATTCCACGCACGGCAGCTAATGTAGATGGGGCGCATCAGTTCATTAATTTTATGCTCCGTCCGGACGTAGCCGCGAAAAATGCCGAATATGTCGGTTATTCCACGCCTAACGTCCCTGCGCTGAAACTTCTGCCAGCCGAGGTCTCGGAGGACACACGCTTCTATCCGCCTGCTTCGCTGACGGATCGGCTGGAAGTCTACGACAATCTCGGCAAGCGGATGCTCGCCCATTACAATGAGCTGTTCCTGAAGTTCAAGATGAATAAATAATGAGTGTCTGAGTCAAAAGCGTCTAATATGCGGGTTTCCGTGATTAGGCGCTTTTTGTTATTCTGGAGCACCAGCGCTCTGAGCGAACAACGAACAACGAACAACGAACAACGAACAACGAACAACGAACAACGAACAACGAACA